>Ga0209511_1000040_pt1 | contig 231455 bp, 193 predicted proteins | sample SSSSmetaG_FD_184141 | JGI IMG/M metagenome (GOLD analysis project Ga0209511, IMG submission 184141) | Glacier valley bacterial and archeal communities from Borup Fiord, Nunavut, Canada, to study Microbial Dark Matter (Phase II) - ​SSSS... | ecosystem: Environmental > Aquatic > Freshwater > Ice...
ATCACTTAGGTGGTTATAGCGACAGGGTTCCACCTCTTCCCATTCCGAACAGAGAAGTTAAGCCTGTCCACGTCGATGGTACTGCTGCAAAGTGGGAGAGTAGATAGCCGCCGTTTTTAAAGCCCCGCATATTAAGTTATGTGGGGCTTTTTTTGTGCCTGAATGTGGGGAACTGAAGAATGAAGAATAGAGAATGGGTGTTATTCATTTTACATAACGCAAACCCTCTACAGCATTGTGTTGTAGAGGGTTTGCGTTAATGAAACGTTTGGACTATCTATTTCAGAAATTCCTGTTCTTTGAATCTTAAACTAATATCTACCTTTCCATAAGGATCTTAGCCATTCGCCTAGTTTGCTTTCGGCAGGACTGTTTTGAACTTTCCAAATACTCGTTTTAGTTAGTTCATCGGGCAAAAATTGTTGTGCCACGAAATGATTTGGAAAATCATGCGAGTATTTATAGTTCGTGCCATAATTCAATTCTTTCATTAGTTTTGTGGGTGCATTACGTAAGTGCAATGGAATCGGCAGATTACCGGTGCGTTCTACCAAAGCTAAAGCTTCATCAATTGCCAGGTAGGCTGAATTACTTTTAGGTGAAGCTGCTAAATAAACAGTGGCTTCAGCTAATATAATCCGACCCTCGGGCCAACCGATTTTCTGTAATGCATCAAAACATGCATTGGCAAGTAGCAGAGCATTAGGATTGGCTAAGCCTATATCTTCAGCCGCTGAGATAACCAAACGGCGGGCAATGAATTTAGGATCTTCACCACCGGCTATCATGCGTGCTAACCAATAGATAGCTGCATCAGGATCACTGCCACGAATTGATTTGATAAATGCAGAGATAATATCGTAGTGCATTTCACCATCTTTATCGTAAGCAGATGGGTTTTGTTGAAGTCGTTCTGTTACAATTTGGTTCGTGAATATTACTTTTTCAGATGTTTCTGAATTTGCCACTAACTCTAATATATTCAGAAGTTTACGTGCGTCACCACCTGAGTAACGAATCAAGGATTCGGTTTCTTCAAAAATAATCTGACGGTTCTTTAATTCAATATCCGTTTTGATTGCGTATTCAGCTAATTCCAGTAAATCCTCCTTTTCCAGCGATTTTAGTACGTAAACCTGACAACGCGAAAGGAGGGGAGTGATGACTTCAAACGACGGATTTTCTGTTGTAGCGCCTATCAATGTAACAGTACCATTTTCCACAGCGCCGAGTAATGAGTCTTGTTGTGACTTACTGAAACGGTGAATTTCATCAATAAACAGGATTGGATTTGCTTGCGAAAAAAAACGATTTGCTTTTGCTTTTTCAATCACTTCACGCACATCTTTTACGCCGGATGTTACTGCGCTAAGTGTATAAAAGGGTCTATCGAGCTTATTGGCAATAATCTTAGCCAGGGTAGTTTTGCCTACGCCCGGAGGGCCCCACAAAATGAACGAGGAGATGTGGCCTGATTCAATCATCTTGCGTAAGATGGCATTCTCGCCTACTAAATGTTTTTGACCAATGTAATTGTCGAGAGTTTGTGGACGGAGTCGTTCGGCTAAAGGTGGCATGTGAGAATGGTTTGGAAATGAAAATATTCAGCAGTTGTGCAAATTGCTTTCGATAAATTATAATAGGACAAATGTAATAATAATGTAGCGATGCTACAAAATAAGCCCTGCTAATCTGACTAATTCATTCACTGTTTTCCAATTTCGGCTGGTGGCAGTTACTTTTAGTTTGTTCTCGAAAAATGTATTTGTGAGTTTTGTAGTACCATATCCGGTTGGACAATATACATAGATAGCTTTATCTAGCAATTCAAAATGATCTTCACCATAGTCTGTTGATTTCAGCTTTTCAACGCTTGTTGTATCAGGTATTGCTGACAGAAAAGTGATATGGAACGAAGCTGTATTTTTTGTTGAGTCTAAATTAAATGGATTGTTTTCAACTATTCGCTTCATCTCATCAAGCTCTAAAACTAACACAGGCACCTCTAAACCGGTAATCTCTAATATCTGCTTCGCAATACTTTTCGCTAAGTTTACGGCATCAATATCCTGAGTTTGGAAAATAACGTTTCCACTCTGAATATAGGTTTGAACGTTTGTGTAGCCCAACTCAACATATAGTTGTTTCAAAGTGTCCATTTTGATCTTTTTATGGCCACCAACGTTGATGCCTCGTAGCATGGAAATATATGTTGTCATTTTTTCTTACCGATTAATTGAAAGTGTTCTTGTCTTATAAATAGGTTGTTTAATTTGCTTATTATGATAGTTATATGTCCGTTTCTAATGGAATAATAATGTTTAAATAGCTTAGAATTATTTGAACTGATTAATTTTTTAATGTATAAAGAATTGAGATTAAATTACGATGCAAATGTATACATTCTTTTTATGAGTGAGCTGTATTTTAAAAATGAATTATATATTGTCAGTATTTAAAAATAACAAATCTACCTTCAACTTTTTTGTTTATTCAAACGTTTGTATGAAACATAAGAATAATTTATAATTATACAGATATGGTTCTGTAGGTAATTCTTATGTTCTGAAACAGTAGTGATTGCAATTAAATATTTGATAATTATAAATAGGATTGAAATTTTCGAGAATAAACTTGCTTTAAGTCTAAAAATGTGCTGTTTATTCAGGAATTTTTACGACCTTTGCACCCCAAATACAAATAAAAAAAAGTTTGAATGAAAACAAATAATGAAAAATGGCAAGGAAGTTCGAGACCAAAATCGAATGCTGGTGCCAGCCGTGATGGTAAACCATTTGAGTCACGCGATGTGAAATCGATTTTAAAAGGTTCAAGAGGTGCAGCAAAATTTGGTTCTGATAGACCAGCTCGTGATGACAATCGTGCATCAGGAAGTACGGACTACAAAAAAAGAGATGATAGCCGTCCGGCTTATGGTGAAAAGAAACCATGGGAGAACCGCGACAGCAAACCTGCTTTTGGGGATAAAAAACCATGGGAAAACAGAGATAGTAAACCATCTTTTGGCGACAGAAAGCCTTACGGTGGTGGCGAAAATAAAACTCCTTACGGTGATCGCAAACCTTGGGAAAACAGAGATAGCAGCAAGCCTAGCTTTGACAGAAAACCAGCAAGCTCCGAACGATATGTAGGAGGTGAAGGAAAACCAACCTATGCCGAACGCAAAGCTGCTGAGATGAAAGAAGGTCGTTCTTCTTTTGGCGAAAAGAAATCATTCCAAAGCAGCGAAGGTCGCTCGTCATATGGCGAACGTAAACCTTATGAAAACCGTGGTGAACGTCCTGCTTATGGTGAAAAGAAACCTTGGGAGAGTCGTGACAGCAAACCTGCATACGGTGAAAAGAAACCTTGGGATAACCGTGAAGGCAAACCTGCCTATGGAGATAGAAAACCCGCATACGGTGACCGTAAGCCCGCTTTTGGTGATCGTAAACCTTATGGTGACCGTCCTGCATTTGGTGGTGCTAAGAAACCATGGGAAAATCGTGATAGTCGTCCATTAAATACGGATGCTAATGGTGAGAAAGTCTACGGTAGATTCAATGAATCGGGAGATGATGAAACACGTACCGGTAAGTTGAGTTTCTCAAAATTACCTGAAGGTAAAAGATCTGAATATTCTGAAACGCGTTTTGATAACAAAAAAGATGGTGTAACCTTCCGCAAGCGCAGTAGCGATGATACTTATGATCCGAATTCAAAATACAGCAATAAAAAGCAATTAGAATATCGCAAGACTGTTGTTGATTTGACAAAGCCGGTTCGTTTAAATAAATTTTTGGCTAATGCAGGTATCTGTTCACGTCGTGAGGCGGATGAATATATCCAGGCTGGTGTAATTTCTGTGAATGGACAAATTGTTACTGAAATGGGAGTAAAAGTATTACTTACCGACAAAGTAACTTTCCACGAACAAACCGTTCAATCGGAGAAAAAAGTTTATTTGTTGTTGAACAAACCAAAAGATTGTGTTACAACTTCTGAAGACACACACGATCGTTTGACAGTGCTTGATTTAGTAAAGAATGCTTGTAGCGAGCGTATTTACCCTGTTGGTCGTTTGGATAGAAATACTACGGGTGTTTTACTTTTGACCAATGATGGTGATTTGGCTTCTAAACTGACACACCCAAAATACGATAAGAAAAAAATCTATCACGTTGCTTTGGATAAAGCGCTTGAGAGAGCTGATTTCGAAACAATTTTGAATGGTGTTAACTTAGACGAAGATGATGTAATCAAGGCTGATGCATTGGAATTTGTAAAACCAGGTGACTTGAAACAAGTTGGCATTGAAATCCACTCAGGACAAAATCGCGTTGTACGTCGTATTTTTGAAAAATTGGGTTACAAGGTAATTCGTTTGGATCGTGTATATTTTGCCGGTTTGACTAAGAAAAGTTTACCACGTGGCAAATACCGTTTCTTAAGCGAACGCGAAGTGCAAATGCTTAAAATGGGTGCACACGAATAGAAAAGTAGATTGGTTGTTTCTTTTACAATCAAATTGAGATAATAAATAGAGAACTCCTTTGCATTTGTTTGCAGAGGAGTTTTTTTTTGTTTCAATTGTTTGTAGTTTATGGGATATATTTTGTAATTTGCGCCTATCGTATTAATTTAAAATTCAACGATGAAGAAAATAGTAATTGCAGGTGGTACAGGATTTATTGGGAGCTATCTTGATATGCGTTTTCGCGAGCGAGGATATAAAGTTGTACTTGTATCGCGTGATAAGGCACATGTGCCCTGGGAATTGACAGCATTGACCGAAGCACTTAATAAGGCTGATATATTGATTAATCTGGCAGGTAAGTCCATCAATTGCAGGCATAATCCAACGAATAAGAAAGCTATTTTGGAGTCAAGAATCAGGACAACCGAACTACTTGGTGAGGCAATCCTAAATTGTACTCAAGCCCCTAAATTGTGGATAAATGCCAGTGCAACGGGTGTTTACAAACCGTCGATAAGTCATCCTATGTCGGAAGACGAAACGGAACTTGGGAATGACTTTTTAGCAGAAGTAGTTACTAGTTGGGAGAAGGCATTCTTCGGATGTGAGTTAGTCTCTACGCGTCAAGTGGCGTTGCGTACATCAGTAGTGCTGGGCAAAAATGGTGGTGCACTCGGACCTTTAGTACGTTTGACTCGCCTGGGTTTGGGTGGAAAACAAGCATCGGGTACGCAAATGTTTAGTTGGATTCATTTAGAAGATTATTTCCGCGTGGTTCTTTTCTTGCAGGAGCAAGATGCGTTGCAGGGTGTATTTAACTGTACCGCTCCACATCCGATTTCCAATGATGTGTTTATGCACGCACTTCGAAACGTGTTACATGTACCCTTTGGAATTCCTGCACCGGAATTTGTCATTCGACTGGGTGCAAAACTGATAGGAACTGAGCCGGAATTACTGTTGAATAGTGCCTATGTAATTCCAAAAAAGTTCAGTGAGGCCGGTTTTAAATATTCTTTTCCGGATATCAATAAAGCCTTACACGATTTATTGAGAAGAAGATAATCGGAGGTGATTTTTAGTCCTCTCCAATGTATTCGTTTGTATTTATAACGGTTGAATAGAAATAATTCAGTGCAGCGAGGAAGCTGTTGTGAACATTTTCTGCAGTCACGATTTTTCCATTTATTTCAAGATCTTTTGTTGCACAGGCATCAGCAATGAGCGTACAATTAAATCCCAGGTCCTTTGCAGCTCTTGTGGTGGCGTCAATACACATATGGGTCATCATACCACAGATGACCAGATTAGTTATATCCAGCGATTTTAAATGCTCCGGTAAATCAGTTTCGCGAAAGCTGTTGGGGTAATGTTTAATGACTACTTTTTCATCGTCCAGTGGCTTTACATTAGCATGGATTTCTGCACCAATAGTATTTGGAATAAAGAAAGTGGCACCGGGACTTGTTGCAATATGCTGAATATAGATTACAGGTTGATGTTCGGTTCTGAACTTCTGTAGCAATGATTTTATGTTTTCGCTTGCTTTGTTTGACCCAACCAGCGACATTGTTCCACCCTCGAAATAATCGTTTTGCACGTCGATAATCAATAAAGCCGTATTCATATCATTTGTTTTGATGTATGTTTATATTTCAAAATAGGTTCACAAATATTACCACTGTATTTCTTCAAGTCCTTTTTCTTTCATGTACTTGTTTGCCAACGAAAAATGATTGTTACCAATAAACCCGCGATAGGCGGATAGGGGAGAAGGATGTACCGATTTCAATACCAGATGTTTGTTGGTATCAATAAAATCACCTTTTTTCTGAGCGTACGATCCCCACAACATGAATACCAATCCTTCTTTTCCGGAAGCCAATTTATGAATGGTCGCGTCGGTAAAGGTCTCCCAACCGCGTCCCTGATGTGAGCCTGCCGCATGTGCCTGAACCGTTAGGGTGGCATTGAGCAATAAAACACCCTGTTGTGCCCAGCGGATAAGGTTGCCACTAGTTGGTTTAGCAATGCCTAAATCGCGCTCTATCTCTTTGAAGATATTGAGCAGTGAAGGTGGAAAAGCCACACCATCGGCCACCGAAAAACACAATCCATGTGCTTGTCCGTCGCCGTGATACGGATCCTGACCAATAATTACTACTTTTACCTTATCGAACGGACATTGATCGAATGCGTTGAAAATAAGTGCTGAAGGTGGAAAAATTAGCTTGGTTTTATATTCATTCCGTACAAAATCCGTCAATCTGACAAAATAATCTTTGTCGAATTCCGATTGCAACGCGTTTTTCCACGATGGTTCTATCCTTACATTCATTTTTTCAGTAGTCTTTGACTTGTTTTTTTATTTGTAATCCGTTGGTAAAATAGGATTTACTGATAACTGATGACTGATTACTGTCGACTGTTTACCGCCGATAGTAATTGGTTCATTGCCTGTTCCAATACGCTACGCGGACAAGCAGCGTTCAAGCGCAAATGGCATTCACCACCGGGTCCAAAAACGGTTCCTTTGTTTAGTCCCAGGCCTGCCTTGTCGACAAAGAAGCGGAATAGATCATCGGTGTTCATCCCCAACTCAGTGCCATCCAACCATATCAGGTAAGTCGCTTCGGGTATCATAGGCTTAATCTGAGGAATGTTGGTTTTCAAAAAGTCAACCACAAAGTCTATATTTCCTTCTACATATTCGAGCATTTGCTTTCTCCATTCAGCACCTTGTTCGTAGGCAGCTTGTGTGGCCACGTAAGCGAATATATTTCCGCCGGCTTGTTCTATTTTTTCCAGGTAATCGGCATATTGCTTGCGCAATGATGGATTAGGAATGATATACGACGAACTTACCAATCCCGGCATATTGAAGGTTTTGGTAGGTGCCATAAAGGTCAGGCTGATGTCGGCAGCTGCAGATGATACGGTTGCAAACGGAGTATGTGGCTGTCCGTGTAAAACCAGATCGGAGTGAATCTCATCGGAGATGACGATGATATTATGTTTTGCACAAATTTCGGCCAAACGTTCCAGTGTTTTGGCATCCCATGCACGTCCACCCGGATTGTGAGGATTGCAAAGAATAAACATGCGGGTGTTGGCAGTAATTTTTTGTTCCAGATCTTCGAAGTCCATTTCGAATTTACCATTCACTTCTTTCAGTTGATTGTACACCAAATTGCGATTCGCTTTTTGTACAACCTGAATAAATGGATAATATACCGGTGGCTGAATGATGATTTCGTCGCTTGTTTGGGTATAAGTATCAACCGCAAAGGCAATCCCAGAAACAATTCCCGGAAGAAAACCTACCCACTCGGGCTTTACAGTCCAGTTGTGCAATTGTTGTATCCACCCGGTCAATGCAGGAATAAAGTCCTTAGGCAGTTTAGAATAGCCAAAAACAGGATGTTCGCAGCGTTGTTTCACGGCATCGATAATGAAATCGGGGGTACGAAAATCCATGTCGGCTACCCACAATGGCAGTACATTTTCTGTTCCGAAAAGAGCCTTGCAGCGTTCTATTTTTATCGCATCGGTTTGGTTACGATCGATTATTTCATCAAAATTATATTTCATACTTATATTTGGAAATATGCCATTCTGAAATTGATGGCGCTAATTATTTGGATAATACTTCTTCAATTGGTTTTCCGATGCAAGCGTTTGGCATCGGGATATTTAAAATACGCGACAGCGTAGGAGCAATGTCGGTGGTGCTGTAAGAACTTACAATTTTTTTAGTTGGAATTTGCCAGCCATAAAAATACAGCGGTGTGTACGAAACGATGGCATTCGATTCTCCAATCGGATTGTTCTTGTCGTCCACTTCTATCCAACCGGGTAGAAGTGTCAGAATAATATCGCCGGTGCTTTTATGAGTTGTAGAGTTTTGAATACGTTCAATGACACTGTTTCCGTTTCGTCCCATACTAAGCAGTTGGGTTGAAGTGTAGGCCGATTGTATGCCTTCAAATTCGAGCATAAACTCAGCTATGTTTTGCTGCATATCGCTGAACTTGATTTTTTTCTCTTCAATTTTCTTTTTGTTCAGATAAATATTTTTTGCATAATAGCCTTCTATCCACTTTTCTTGTCCGTATACGGCCATTAAGTAGGTGCTCAGCAATGCTAATGAACGATTCGCATTGAAATAACCGGCTGGTATCTTGTTTTCGCCCAGTTCGGCCGGTGAGTGTACGCCCGTTTGATTTCCAAACATAAAAACCACCGTTTTATCCAGTCCTACTGAGGTATCAATCTTTTGCAATATTCGTTGAATGTCTTTATCCAGTCGGAGATACATGTCCTCTTTTTCGGCCGTTTGCAGGGCTGTTGTTTTTTCGTTGGGTGTACGCACTGTGAATTGTAACATTAGCATATCGGGATATTTATCAGCGCCCAATCCCTGCTCGGTAATGAGTTTGCAGGCCACATCGGCTACCAGTGAATTGGCTGCAGGTGTGTTTTTGAGAATGGTTGCGTTTGATCTCAAATTCTTTTTGCTTTTCGGATCGTACGTGAATCCCGATCTTTTATCCTCTTTTACCGGATGAAAATTATAAGTGCCGATGCCAAACAACGGATTCCATACACGATCCACGTAGGTTTGAAATTCTCCATTGGTATTCATGTTTTCGGCCCAATGCGTGAGTCCATCCATATAATAACCGGTTCCCACCCATTTCATTTGTGTATCATCTATCCATGCCACACTTTTGGCTGTGTGTCCACCCATCATGATGGCATCCTCGGCATTTAAAGCTATTGAGTAGGTCTTCGAATTATTGGGATTGGCCAGCATAAGTTCATCGGTGATGGTGCTCGAAAGGAGGTTGTGAGCAGAAACCGTCAGTTTGGTTCCTATGCCGGTTTCATTTTCATCTTCAAGTATCGATTTAATTTCCTTTTCGGCTCTGTTGTAGTAATTATCACCCGCAATGCCGTTGTAGTAGGGAATAGTTCCCGTCATCACTGTGGCAATATCCGATGCATTCCCTGCTGAAATAATGTCGTAGTGTACGTTTTCGCAATTCGCGCCCTGACCGATTATCTTTCTCAGTCCATTGCTGTCGAAATAATTGTACATTAAATCGAGATGCTTCTGTTGAAGACCATCGATCATGATTCCGACAACCAAACGTGGGCGCACCGTAGTGCCGGGCTGCGCACAAAGCAATGTAGATTGAAATGCAAGAACTAGAACAAGGAAATATTTAGGGAGAGTAAAGCGCATTATATAATTATCAATGGTTAATGATTAATTGTAAATGATTAATGTATTTGTTGTGTATTTAAATAATTGACTGTGTACTTGTTTACTGGTTAACTTGTCTACTGAATACGTTTACTCGTTGTCACTGATAACTGACTAAAGCATTCCTTTGGTTGACGGCAACTCGTATTGATAGATATCCCGTTTTACAGCCATTTTGATTGATTTGGCCAATGCTTTAAAGATACCTTCAATTTTGTGATGTTCGTTATCGCCTTCGGCTTTAATGTTTAGGTTCATTTTGGCAGCGTCGCTGAATGATTTGAAGAAATGGAGTACCATTTCGGTGGGTAAATCGCCCACATATTCGCGTTTAAATTCAGCATCGTACACTAACCATGCACGTCCGCCAAAGTCGAGAGCCACAGAGCATAAGCAATCGTCCATGGGTAAATAGAATCCGTAACGTTCTACGCCACGTTTATTTCCCAATGCTTTGCCAAACGCTTCGCCTAACGCAATAGCAGTATCTTCGATGGTGTGATGTTCGTCTACTTCAAGATCGCCTTTCACCTGAATGGTCAAATCGGAGCCGGAGTGTTTACCTATTTGTTCCAACATGTGGTCGAAAAATTTCAGTCCGGTATTGATGTTGCATTTCCCGGAACCGTCTAAGTTCAGTTCGATAAGGATATCGGTTTCTTTGGTGGTACGTTTTACCGTGGCAGTGCGTTCACCTGCAAAGAGGAACTCGGTGATACGGTTCCAGTCGGTAGTTTGCAATGCGCAGTAGGCTGTCAGTCCTTTTTCCTTCAATATCTCCTCGTCGGTGCTGATGAAAATAGCTTTGCAGCCCATGTTTTGGGCTAATTCAACATCGGTATAGCGGTCGCCAATAACAAATGAGCCTTCTAAATCATATGCTTCGGTGAAATATTCGGTAAGCATGGCAGTGCCCGGCTTACGTGTTGGTAAATTATCTTCGGGGAAAGATATATCGATGAATATCTTATCGAAATGAATGTCCTCGTTTGCAAGTGTCTTCAGAAAGCTGGCTTGTACCTGATCGAAGTTTTCCTGTGGATATACCGGTGTTCCCAAACCGTCCTGATTGGTAACCAACGCCCATTCGAAGTCGAGCTTTTTGCGGATAAAGTGCAGGTTACGCAATACGGCAGGCAGGTATTCAATCTGATCCACGCGATCTACCTGATAGGTCACCGGCGGTTCGATGATGATAGTGCCGTCGCGATCAATAAAAAGAACTTTCTTTTTTATAGTTGGGTCTTGTTGATTTGTCATTATTGTAATATTATATAGTTACGAGTTACAAGTTACGAGCCTGCCTGCCGGAGGCAGGTTACAAGTTACTGCTATCATTTATTTTTTGAGAAACTCCAAACGCATAGGGGTAAACACATCCATTAGAATGCCTGCTTCGAGGCATAGTACGCCGTGTGGTTTGTCGGGTTCGGTGTAAAAGCCGTCGCCGGTGTTGAGTATTTTCTTTTCACCGTTGATGTTTACTTCGAATGAGCCGCCAGCCACGTAAGTAGTTTGCGAATGAAAATGCTCGTGGACATAGCCAATGGCTCCTTTTACGAATTTTACTTTCACCATCATAATCTGACCATCGTAACCCATTATCTGTCGTGATACACCTCCGCCTAAGTCTTCCCAAACGGTTTCATTCTCAACGATAAAATTTGCACTTTTAGTATTCATATAAGTGGTTAATAATGTTTATTGATGTATTTCTTAATTTCGACCTCTCCCTAAATCCCTCTCCCGAGGAGAGGGACTTTGCTGAGTGAAAGTTAATAGCCGCATCTCTAAATATGAGATGCTGTGTCCCCTTTCTCCTTTGGAGAAAGGGTTAGGGATAGAGGTCTGAATTAGTAAAGATGGTTCATATAATATTTATTGTTATACATAAAATACTGCTCACTGCTTACTGTTTACTGCTCACTACTGCTCCAATCTCTCTTTTGCAAATAGAAGTACACCTTGCAGGTGTTTATTCATTAGATCTCCAGCGCCATCGGCATCTCCGGCTTTTATGCAGTTAAGCATACCTTCATGTTCCTCAATGATTTGAGAGTTGGGAACACAGATTCTATCGCGTTGATAAATTGCCAGAATGTCGGGGATGACAATCATTAACATCGCTTTGATAACGGGATTATGACTCGCCTCGGCCAACGCACGATGATAGGCAAAGTCGTAACTCACGCGCTCGGGAGTATCAAAATGCTCCACAAAATCTGCATGGGCTTTTTCAAGTATTGCAATGTCCTTTTCAGTCCGTCGTTCAGCACAGAGTCTTACTCCTTTTACTTCGAGCAAGATACGTGTTTCAACTAAGGAATAGAAGTCGTAGCTCTGAAGATTCAGCACGTCCGAAATAAGTCCGTCGAGCGTGTTGATGTCCAGTCCATTTACCACCGAACCACTTTGTGGCAAGGTTTTTATAATGCCATAAAACTCCAGTTTATGCAGTGCTTCGCGCACATGCGTTCTGCCAAAGCCAAATTCTATGGCCATTTTCCGTTCAGCCGGGAGTTTGTCGCCCGGTTTCAATACGCCCGAAATAATTAGTTCTTTAATCTTAGAGATTACTTTGTCGGTAGGTGTTTCCAAACTTTGATCTGTCAATCCTAAAACTGTTTCTGTCATATTTATGTGCTTCTCATCCGTTTATAAATTAAATAAATGGATTGTTTTGAAAAATGATTTACAAAGATACTTTGAATTAATTAAACATCAAACAATTCGATATTGAAAGGGGCTAAATTAATTGCAATCGTAATGTGATTAATAAATAGAACGTGCATTTGTACAATGCGTGTGCACTATTTGTGTTTAGTAAGCACTATAGAAACATGAAAATGCCTGTTTAGTTTAGGGGGAGTTCAATATTGGCATGAAGCCGAATCCATATCGCATCATGCAGTATCCATATCGCACTATGCAGTAACTATATCGCATCATGCAGTATTCATATCGCACCATGCAGCAACTATATCGCACTATGCAGTATCAATATCGCACCAATACCATCTCATATCGCACGGATACCATCTTATATCGCATGACCGCCATCCAATATCGCACCAATACCATCTTATATGGCATGACCGCCAAGCAATATCGCACCACATCCATTCAATATTGCATGACAACCAAGCAATATCGTATTTATCATTTCGTTGGGTAGGGTATAACGACAAAGAGAGATGCCGGTAAAAACCGACACCTCCCTTTTCCAACAAATCAACCTTAATAAATGAAAATTATTCAATCACGAATGTGGAAATAGACCTTTTGGGCAGATTGGATGTTATGGATTTACCATTCAACCATACCAGAAATGCTTCGGCCTTATCTGTTTGATTCATTACCACTACGGCAATTGTTCCGTCTACATTTTGAAATGCTGTGGTGATAAGAAAACTTTTACTCGAAGCTGCCGAAATTCGTTTAGCTCCGGGTTTTATGAATTTAGAGAAATGACCGATATAATAAAACTCGTTGTTATATATCAATTCGTCTGTTTTGGTATTGTAATGAACGGGTGCAAAGCAGAAGTTTTGCACGTGATTGGGGCCGCCTTGTTCGTCCAGCAGGACATTCCAATCGGTCCAGGCCACTGTTCCGTTGTTGAAGTCGTTAATCATCGACTCTCCATACTGCTCACCCATGCTCCAGTCATTGATTTTCTTTAAATCGAAATTTCCAATGCATCCTTCGGTGAATATCAGATTTTTGTCGGGATACGCTTCGTTTACACGTTGTACGTTTTCGAATTGCTGACGGCCACCGCTCCAGTTTTCATACCAGTGAAAACCGGTTCCCCAAATGTATTTAGCAGCCTCTTTGTCGCTGTAGGTATCGTTGGCACGTTGCACCATCAAGTCGCGATTGTGATCCCAAACAATGATTTTCTTGCTACCCATTCCCGCTTTTTTCAGCGTTGGTCCAAGATAGTTTTTCACAAAGTCTTTTTCTTCAACGGCTGTATAAATACACGATTCCCATGTTTGTTTAGCCATAGGTTCGTTTTGTACCGACATGCCCCAAACAGGGATGCCATTTTTTTGATATTCCTGAATAAACTTAACGAAATAATTGGCCCAGGACTGATGATATTGCGGTAATAATTTACCGCCGTGCAACATATCGTTGTTATCTTTCATCCAAGCTGGAGGACTCCACGGACTTGCAAATAGTGTCAGTTTACCACCGGCTTCAGCAATGGCTTGCTTGATTAGCGGAATGCGGAACTTCATGTCATGCTCCACGCTGAATGTTTTCAGAGCGGCATCTTTGTCGGCCACGTAGCTGTAACTAGCACTCGAAAAGTCGCAACTGTTGATGTTGGTTCTGGCCAGCGTATATCCAATTCCTTCGATAGGGTTGTAGTACGATTTCAAGAATGCCTTTTGTTTCTCAACAGGCATTTTGGCAAATGTTTCGGCCGATGCATCGGTCAGTGCACCACCAATGCCCAAAAGGGTTTGAAACTTTTTACCGGGATTGATAAAAATGCTGGTTTCCACTTCAGCCGGATGGTTTTTATCATCAAACTGAAGTTCACCCACGTATGACAACCGCAGATTCCCGGTTTCGGAAGTAGTATATTGTTTTGCTGTTAGTGTTGAGCTAAGTTCTTTTGCATTGCCGTGTAAATTGCAACAGAGGAATGCAAGTGCCAGAAGGTATATGTGTTTTTTCATTTTATGTTAGTTGTTATTTTCGTAACCGGCTCTTTGTACATTACCATACGTAAGTTGCCACTGCACCCGCACCCAAAACAGGACTTACAATTTTATTTTTAAACTGTATGTTGAAGGTTTGCGATGCGTTGCTTTCATTGAGCACTATCAACACTTTTTTGCCGGTAGGAGTGACAAAGGCCACATTGGGTAAGTTGCTTACCACGCTCGATTCAATACGTACCGATCCGACAGGGACAAACTTAGAAGCATGGCCAATGATGTAATAAGCTACGTTACGTGTTACGCTGTTGCTGATAGTCAATGCACCCAGACAAGTTCCACAACCACCATCGGTATGCGGATAGTAGTTAGGGTCGGAAGCCAGGTTCCATTCAATTACATTTTTACTCCAGTTACGGGGAGCACCTATAACCAGGTTTTTTACGTGCCATTTCAAATCTTCCACAAAATTGCCCGGTGCACCTACCCATTGTTCGGTGAAATACACATTCTTTTCGGGATAGGCATTGTGAACCGTGGTGAGTGCAATTATATTACCACCATAGAGGTGAAAAGCCGATCCGTCGCTGTATTTGCGTGCATCCGAATCGTTAAGAACCGTTAACGGGTAGCTGTACATATCGCAGTTATGGTCGTACAGAATAATTTTTGTGGTGATATTATTTTTGGCAAACTCCGGTCCCAGATGATTTTTTATAAACAATGCCTGATCCAGCGCTGTCATGTACATGCTCGGATTATTATCAGGGTTCAACGGTTCATTTTGAATAGTAATGGCATCGATAGGGATTCCCTGCGCCTTCATGGCCTGAATGTATTTTACAAAATAGCGGGCATATACTCCGAAGAATTCCGGTTTCAGACTACCGCCTTTTGCACTTTTGTTTGTTTTCATCCATGCCGGAGCCGACCAGGGTGAAGCCATAATTTTGATGTTCGGATTGATAGCTAATGCCGATTTTAATACAGGAATCAGATCGGCAGAATCGGGTTTAAGACTGAAATGCTGCAAATCGTTGTCGACGCCCGATGGATCAATGTCGTCGTACGAAAATACGGAGGAACTTAAATCGGATGCTCCGAGGCTTACCCGCAGATAACTGATACCAATTGCTGTGCTGTCGTTCGAGAAAAGTTCCTTCATCAAATTAGCCTTGTCGATGGCGCCCAGTTTATTGATAAGAAAGGCACTACCACCGGTCATAGCAAATCCAAACCCATCCATGGTTTGATATTTTGTGAGCGAGTCGACCGTTATCGACGGATTTACATTTGATGTGGCTGTGAAATTTAAAGCTTTTGTTTGTTTCTTTAAATAGCTCATTGAGCTGGATTCTGTCAACCAATAGGATACATCCGAACTCACATTTTTGGGCTCTTCGGGTTTGTTTTGCACTATTTCATTCCCGGTTGCACAGCTTGACACCACTGCCAAAGCCGAAACAACCGCGAATTTAATGAAGGAATGTCGGGAAGTGAATTGTTTACTAAACATAATCTGTATTTTATCTTTTTTAAGCCTGAATAATTATTGAAAAACCCGTACGTAATCCACTATCATACGTTGTGGAAATACGGTTGTTGCATCCGGATTGCCCGGCCAATTGCCACCTACAGCCACATTCATAATAAAGAAGAATGGTTTGTCGAACGGATAATTGCCATTCACCTGCGATTTATTGGCGGTGAAGAACACCACATCGTCAATCAGAAAGGTCATTTTATCGGCCTCCCATTTAAGACTGAAGAGGTGAAATTTATCGTTGAAAGTGAGTGAAGGTAAAGAGTAGTTGCCACCGATATGCGTACTTGCTCCGCCTGCAGCACCCCAGTGAATGGTGCCGTATGTTTTTTGTGCTTCATGTCCCAGTAGTTCCATTATGTCAATTTCGCCACATGCCGGCCATGGAGTAGTGCCAATATTATTGCCGAGCATCCACAATGCCGGCCAAACGCCTTGTCCTTTTGGTAACTTGGCTCTGAAATCAATTCGTCCGTAGGTGAATGTTTTCTTGTCTTTCGAAATCATTCTGGCCGACGTGTAGTTGTTGGTGCCCATGGTTTCTTTGCGGGCTTCAATTACTAAATATCCGCTTGTAGCGAAAGCATTTTTGTTGGAGTTGGTGTAGTATTCCAATTCGTTGTTTCCCCAGCCCGAACCACCGGTGTCGTACGACCAGTTGTTAGAGTTGATATAGTTAGCCGTAAATTCATCGCTCCAGGCGAGTGTCATTCCCGGATAAGTGGTAGCACCTGCGTAGCCGGTACCATCAACCGGTAGATAGGTTCCGTAGTTTTGAATCGTTCCGGTGGCTTTTCCTGTTCCTGAGATAGAAGCGTTGGTAGGAGCACTCAGTTCGAGTGTAAAGGTTTGATCTTCCTGACGAAGACTGTCTTTTAGTACCGTAACATCCACGTAAGCACTTAAAGTATTGGCGGGAATAGTAAGCTTACCGGTTAGTGCCGTGTAATCTTTACCCGCTACAGCTGTTGCATCAACGGTTTTGTAGTTGACCGTAATTGGTTTTGAACAGGTAGGAGTGACGCTGATTGAAAACCGATAGGTGGTAGATGCTGTACTGCTTCTTTCGTGAATAACATCTGCTACAGCTAGTTTTGAAGTTATTTCATTTCCGGGAGAGTTTGAGCCGTTACACGAACTGATAAGGAGAACCAAACTGATAAGAGAAAGTGCTTTTTTCATATGTTTTTTATTAGAAGTATTAAGAATAGTCGGACTCAAACTCTTTTGATGACCGACTATTCAGAACCTTAACCTTTAATACTTTTTCTTGATGTACGGATAGATGGGAGTGCAGGTTTGTCGAATAAAAATAACCTGCACTCTTACCATCCGCTTTTAAATATAATAATTACTTGATAAAGTGAAACTCATCCATAAAGAAGATACCTTCTCCTGCCTGACCTTCGGCTCCAAACTGGATAACAATCTTGTCATAATCTTTGCGACCACTAACGCTGCTGAAATCGAATGTAAGATCGATCCATTTATCAGTAGCCAAATCGCCCTTGATTATTTCTGTTTGATTAGTATATGCATTTCCGCCCAAGCTTCCATCCTGAAGTTTTACAGCTACCTGAGGTTTAAGTTTCGTATTGCTTACCCAGCTTCCGGCCACAGCATTAGAAGTTGCATAGTCATTATACGAAGGAATAAATACCTTCAATGTAATTTTGTTTTGTGCTGATAAATCAAACTTGTAACCTGTAGCCTGGAAGAAAACATTCGAATAAAAGCCAGTGCTTTTTTGATATAAAAATGTTTTCGAAGAAGTGTTTACAGGTACCGGAGCAGGATTTGAATAGAAAGCATTCGTCAGCGAACCCATGTCTTCTTTAGCGAAAACAACTTTAGGTGTAGCCAATTCGAAATCTTCATTCAACGCAATTTCTTTCAATGGAATAATAATGTTGGGTTTAATGTTTTTTTCTTTTGGGATAAAACGATAGAACCATGCATTACTAGGTTCTGTCTTACTTGCACATCTTACGTACAAAGCGTCATCAGATATACTTATAATTTGATAAGTTGATGTGCCTGCATAATGACCGAAAAATGCTCCATCACTAAGGGTAATAGTTTTTGCAGTTTCGTTCAATGTAAATGTGTAGTTTGTTTTAGGCACATATGCAATATCGTAATCGTCAACAGGACTCTTAACTGCTGTACTGTAACCTAACGCTGCAAGCGCTGCCACTCCCGGTGGATTACTGTATACATAGCCATTGTTTTTCCACCCAAATTTCACACCTACTTGTGTAAAGGTGAATTCCTGCGAATACAAAGAACACCCTGTTTTTTCTTCAGCCTTATCATTCCACCAGTTGGCAGTTTGCACATTAACATCACCAAGTCCGAAATGAGCTGCATTATACTGATCAAATACCCATGTTTTACCGTTTGTATTGGCAGCTCCACCGGTTAGTGAAGTGTACATTGGCGTATTCAATAAAGACATGTCATCATTAGCTATGATTACTTTTTGGGTAATACTTGCCGATCCACCGGAGGTATACAATGTCATTGTAATTGTATATTCTCCCTTAAATGGGAAAGTAGCCTGTGTAGTTTCACCTTTAGCTTTACTACCACTTAAATCCCAGGTAGCAATTCCTTTTACCGAAGAAGTGTTCGCAAAGTCAATAATATTGGCTTTCGATGCAGTTGGCTTAGCAGTGAAGCTTAGCTGATCAGCAGTAGGCATTGCTCCTAAAGCATAATCCGTACTTTGTTGCGGATCGCAAGCTGTTACCATAAGCAATGATAGCACTGCTAACGCTCCTGTTTTAAATATATTTTTCATATCTATTCTGTTTTAATGATGTGTGAATTAATTGTAGCCTGTGTTTTGTTTCAACTTGAACTCACCTTCTGTTTTTTCAATTTCAGATTGTGGAATAGGTAAATACTTTTTGTAAGCTGCCCAGGTTCTTACTGTTGAAAAAGCCGGTTTGTTTTCGGTCAATAAACTGGTATCTCCCCAGCGTACGATATCCCAGAAACGCATACCTTCACCTAAGAATTCACGACGACGTTCGAGTTTGATATTGGCTGTAGTAGCAGGTATCGAAGTTAATCCGGCACGTTGTCTGATTTGATCCAAACAATCCTGAGCTGTTACACCATTTACTGGAGCTACACTGTTCATTACCATTAATTCAGCAGCATTCAATAATGTTTCAGCATAGCGGAAAATACGTAAATTGTTGTCGAAATTTAAATCTACATCTCCCGGAGGTGGATTATACCCTTTACGGGCTGCGTATTTTGACATAAACAATCCGGTATTTTGGAAACGTGGTGTATAAGTTCCATCTTCAAATTTATTGATTGTACCTACAAGACGTGCGTCACCGGTTTCATAAATTGCATATGCTTCGGTACGTACTGGAGCAAATCCCCAACCACCAATGTAAAGCGCTTGTCCGGACAGACCATTCGGAGAAATAAAGGCAGGAAGGTTAGTTCCATATCCTCCCCAGCCTGACGACCATGTTTTTCCTTCAGGTAACTGGTTAGTTTCAAAAATGGATTCACCACCAAATTCACCAGTTTTCAACCAAATCGCCGAAAAGTCATTGACCAATGCATATTTGTTACTTTTGATAATTTCAGTCATATCTTTCAATACTTCTGCATATTTAGTAGCATCTTTCTGATACATAACTACGCGTGCCTTTAGCATTTGTGCTGCAGCTTTTGTAATACGTCCATCATTGGCAGCAGTAGTGCGCATTGGCAATTTGTCGCCGGTGATTGCAAAATCCAAATCGGTAATGATTTTTGCATATATTTCGTCAGCTGTATATTGTTTAGCCATATAAGGTGCGGCTAAATCAGCTTCGAAATAAGGAACGTTACCCCAGAATTTCCATAACCAGTGAGTGTAGAATGCTCGTAAGAAATGTGCTTCTGCTTTGTATTGATTAAGATTAGCTTCAGGTACATTTACTGCGTTGTCGCAAGCCAAAATAACGTTATTACAACGGCTTAATCCTGAATAGTAAATGCTCCAAAGTCCTGATGGCAATTCTGTAGCAGTAGCATCCAGTTGTGACAGACGGTATAATTGTCCCTGATCACCGGCATCACCACCGCCTTTGTAAATGTCATCAGATCGTAAATCGGACATCAAAACGATACTGTTATAGTTGTTGTTTGCATAACTGTCAAATAGCAAAATTTGATAGCACGCACCAAGGTTGGATAATATTGCACCTTCTGTAGCAGCTCCACCCGCTTCTTGCGATTCGGTAGGTTTGCTGGTCAGGAATTCGTCGCCACATGACACGAATCCTATAGCTGCCGCTAATAATATAATAAATTTATATTTTTTCATATATTCTGTTTTTTATAGTTAGAAAGAAATGTTAGCACCTACTGAAATAGTTCTGGCTTGTGGGTAAATTCCCTTATCAATACCGATGGTTGTATAACCTCCTGATGCAATTTCAGGATCAAATCCATCATATTTTGTAAAGGTCAATAGATTATCAGCAGTAATAAAGAAACGAAGTTTCTGAATAGCTACTTTTCGCATCAATTTATCAGGCAAAGTATAACCTATTTGCATAGTTTTTAATCTTACAAATGATCCATCTTTTATATATAAATCAGATGAGCGCCAGTTGCGGTTTGGATTTACAGCTGTCATACGGGGAATTCTGTTTGAAGTACCTTCACCAATCCATCTGCCAAGTATCCATGATGGTCTATTCATAGCAGTGATATCACCTCTTTGTGAAAAGTCGTAGATGTCATTTCCGGCAGTTCCCTGGAAGAATGCAGTTAAATCGAATCCTTTCCATTCAGCACCAAGAGTTAAACCAAAAGTCCAATCCGGCATTCCTTTACCAATTTTTGTTTTATCAGCATCAGTAATCTTATTATCAGGAATTGCATTTCCATTTGCATCTAAAGCACCTGCTATATCCTGGAAAATAACATCGCCAGGTTGGGCTTTTTCACCATATTTGGTATTGTAAGCGGTTGCTTCGGCTTGAGTTTGAAGTATGCCGGCTGTTTTGAAACCGTAAAAGAAAGGGAAACCTTCACCATTTTGACCTTTTACATAACTTCCTACGCCTGATGCTCCTGCATCCTCATATATTCTTTCGCCGGAGGCATTACCAAGTTTGATCAACTTGTTTTTTAAATAGGAAGCGTTCGCTCCAATATTAAACGAAAAGTCTTTGATGTTTAATTTGTATGTAGATTCAAATTCTAATCCCCAGTTATTCATGTCACCGACATTGGCAATTGGACCTAATTTACCAACATATCCGGGAATTGGTAATTCCATCAACATACCAATAGTAGACTTTTTGAAGTAATCGAATCCAAAAGTTAACGAATTGTTGAAGAATCGGGATTCAAATCCTAAATCGATTTGCTCGGATTGTTCCCACTTTACATCAGGATTGGCAATTCGTGATGGACTACTACCGTATTGCATCTTAGAGTTGGTTCCAGAGCCAAAATAGTAGTTTTGATTACCATCCATTAAGCTAGTATAAGTAAAGTTACCAATGTTTTCGTTACCATTTCTACCCCAGCTTCCACGGAATTTTAACGCGCTAAACCAGTCAGGTCGACTTTCCATGAATTTTTCATTAGTAGCATTCCAACCCAACGAAACTGCGGGGAATATAGCCCATTTGTTGTTTGAACCAAATCTTGAAGAACCATCGCGACGAACAGTGGCTTGAATCATATACCGTTCGTTATAGTTATAGTCAATTCTCCCAAAATACGATGCCAAGCTTTCATTATCATAACCTCCTGTTCCACCATATAAACGTGCTTCGGTACGAGCTGCAATAGCTGAATTGATATTGGCTTTGTCAGGATTTGTTTCCAACAGGTCAAAATCATCTCCACCCAATTGACGATAAGTGTGTGCTTTTGCCGATTGACCTAACAAAACAGAAATGTTGTGTTTCTCAGCAAATGTATTGGTATATGTCAATGTGTTTTCAAGTTGCCATGTAAACCCGCGGTTCATTTCAGAATGAACAGAACTTTGAGTAATGTTTTTACCTTGAGAAGCAAGAAAGCTAGGGAATGTATAGCCATTGTTACCCCAGAAGGCAAGGTCAACACCATAATTTGTTTTGAATTTAAGGTTTTTGATTACATCAAATTCTCCCCAAAAACTGCTCACAAATTTATCTTCGTTATTGACTGATTTTGAAGGGGCATTAAGCATACCAACAGGGTTGGCTATTTCTTGAAATCCTGGAGGAGGAGTTGAATATACATTCCCGTTTTTATCTTTAACTGCATTTGGATATTGACTCAAGACTGCTGCAGGATCTGCTGCGTAAACGGGAACAGTTGGGTCGAAAGCCAATGCACTTCCTAAAATAGACCCGTATTCAGAGTTTGTTTCTACTCCCGATGATACTGCTCTGGAATAACTAATGTTAGCTCCAACTTTCAATTTATTCAAGAATGAACGTGTGTTTGTTTCGAAAACATTATAAGTATTGTTCGAACGAAGACTGTAACGTTTATAGTTCGACTTACCATAATTACCACCTACAATACCTTCCTGATCGTAATACCCGAATGACAATAAATAAATTGCTTTATCTGTTCCACCCATAGCACTAATTTGATGGCTTTGTACAGGAGCATCGTAATTAAACGTTTGATCTTGCCAGTCGGTACCTTTGCCAGCACCAGTAATCTGAGCATTTGTAAATCTTGGAGCATTACCATCATTAATAGCTGCTTCATTCATTACTGTCATGTATTGAGTTGCATCCAATACCGATTTTTTTTTCCATGGATTTTGCAAACCATAAGTGAAATTGTAATTTACTGACATTTTGCCTTTTACGCCCGATTTTGTAGTTACTAACACTACACCGTTGGCACCACGTGTACCATATACGGCAGCTGATGCTGCATCTTTCAAAATTTCAACAGACTGTATGTCGGCAGGGTTCAGGTAATTGATACCACCGTCAACGGCCATACCATCGACAATATAAAGTGGTTCGCTATTGTTTACAGTACCAATACCACGAATACGAACTTTTGAATCCGATCCCGGTTGTCCTGAACTTTGAATGATTTGAACTCCCGAGATTTTACCTTTCAGTACATCCTCGATACGTGAAGGAGGTGTTTTACTCAAATCCTCGGCCGATACACGACTGATGGCTGCAGTAACAACACTCTTTTTTTGAACACCGTATCCTACTACGATTAATTCGTCAAGGTTTTTAGTGTCTTCTATTAAATTTATTTTTATATCGCTTTGTCCACTTACATTCACTTTTTGAGTGATGTAACCAATGTAAGATACTACTAACACTGAGTTAGTAGATGGTGTTTCAATTATAAATGCACCGTTTGTGTCGGTGATTGTTCCAACGCTGCTACCTTCTACTTTAATGCTTACTCCAATTAGCGCTTCGTTCGATTTTGCGTCAGTTACAACTCCTTTTACAGGATTTGCTGCTGAAGCCGAGACTGTACCGATTATTATAAAAATAAACGTACTAAGCAAACTAATAAATAGTTTGTTCAGATGCAAGTTGAAGAGCCTACATCTTTGGTGTGAATTTTTGTTCATAGATTTAATTTAATAATTAGATGATTGTTTTTAGTAAATTAATGATTTTAGTTGTTGATTTTGCTTTAATTCACGTAGAATTGTTCATAATAGTTGAGTTTTATCCGTTTGATTTATAGAGTTAATTTAAATTTCGTTTTTAGATGGGCATCTGAAGAATTTCCAACAAATAGTTCGTAGTCTCCTGCTTCGTTGATAAGTTTTACCTCGTCGTTGTAGAATTTCAAATCAGTAGCGGTAAGGGTGAAGCTAACCGATTGAGTTTCGCCTTTTTTCAGGAACAGTTTTTTGAACCCTTTCAATTCTTTTACCGGACGAACAACGCAGCCAAACAAATCGCGAACGTAAAGTTGTACCACTTCTTCGCCATCATAATCTCCTGCGTTTTCTACATCTACAGTCACCGTTAGCTTTCCACCGTTTATGGCTAATTCGTTAGCAGATAGTTTTAAATTGCTGATGTTGAATTTAGTGTAGCTTAAGCCGTAACCAAACGGAAAACGTGGACTGTTTTGTAAATCGATATAGGCCGAAACATAATTTTTGTCATTTTCATCTTTGGCAGGTCGGCCGGTGCTGTAATGGTTATAGTAAATTGGAATCTGACCTTCGGTTCTTGGAAACGACATAGGTAATTTACCCGCCGGGTTGTAATCGCCGAACACTACGTCGGCAATGGAGTTTCCTGCTTCGGTTCCTAACCACCATGTGTATAAAATAGCCGGAATATTATCTGCAGCCCAATTGAAAATTAATGGACGACCGGTATTTAGCAGCAATACAATAGGTTTACCCGTTTTATATATTTCTTTCATCAATTCTTCCTGTACGCCCGGAAGTTGTAAACTACTTCTGCTTTTTGCTTCGCCGCTCATATCGGCTGCTTCGCCCAGCGACAGAATAACTACATCGGCCGCTTTGGCAGTAGCTATTGCTGCTTCAAAACCGGATGTGTCGGTATCATTAATGTTACAGCCTTTCGAATAAAGGATTTCGGAATTCTTATCCAATTGATTTTTGATGCCCTGATATTGAGAAACAATTCTTGCAGTGTCATCGGGGAAAGCCACCGACCAGAATCCGTGATTGGCAGTCGTAGCTTTGAACAACGGCCCTATCAGCGCCACTCTTTTTGTTTGTTTCGAAAGCGGTAGGAGGGTTTTGCCATTGCTAAGTTTCTCGTTTTTAAGCAGAACGATACTTTTTTTGCCGATTTCGCGTGCCACTTCTCTATTTGCAACATTATCGGTTTGTTGCTTTTCTCTTTCTATATTGCAGAAGCGGTAAGGATCTTCAAACAATCCCAATTCAAATTTTTTGATAAGGATTCTTTTTACAGCATCGTTGATAATGGATATATCCACTTTTTTATCTAGCACCAGTTGTTTCAGGTGATCGCGGTAACAACGGCTTTCCATGTCCATATCCGAACCGGCTATGATGGCTTTCATGGCTGCTTCGTAACCGTTTTTAGCGTAACCGTGTGCTACCATTTCACCAATGCTTCCCCAGTCGCTCACCACAAAACCTTTGTAATTCCATTGGTTTTTCAATAAGTCACGTTGGATATATTTATGGGCAGTAGCTGGTATACCATTAATGTCATTAAACGAGTTCATAAACGTAGCTACATTGGCTTCGGCAGCAGCTTTGAAGGGTGGGAGGTAGGTTTCGTTCAATTGTCTGAGACTCATATCCACAGAGTTATAGTCGCGTCCGCCTACTGCAGCACCATAGGCTGCAAAGTGTTTTGCACAGGCCATTACAGCATCTATATTGCCCAGTCCATTTCCCTGAAATCCGTTTACTCTGGCTTTTGCCACCAGGCTGCCCAGGTAAGTATCTTCGCCGGCACCTTCCATCACGCGCCCCCAACGAGGATCGCGGGCTACGTCCACCATTGGAGCAAATGTCCAGTGAATTCCATATGCTGCAGCTTCTGTGGCAGCAATGCGTGCCGATTTTTCCATTAAAGCTAAATCCCATGTTGCAGTCTCGCCAAGTGGAACAGGGAAAGTGGTGCGAAAACCATGGATAACATCCAAACCGAAAATCATGGGGATCTTTAAGCGCGATTGCAATGCCAGTTCCTGTAGTTTTCTGGTTTCTTCTGCACCTACTACGTTTAGCATTGATCCAACTTTTCCTTGTCGAACCTGATTTGCTTTATCACCGTCGGCGGTGATTTTTCCGGTGGCATTTCTATCGCTAGTGTATTGATTGAGTTGTCCGATTTTTTCGTCAAGGGTCATTTGACGAATCAACATGTCAGCTCGTAGAGCCGGTGTCGATTTTTTTTGTCCAAGAGTACTCAGACAGATAAGGGAGAGGAGAATGAGTGGTAAGAACTTTTTCATGTGATAATTTTGTTATAACTGAAATTTGATGAGTTTAAGTTGACGAATCTTCGATAACAGATTAATTTCTATTTTTGAACCGGACCGATGTCTCCCATCTAATTGATATAACTTGTCAGTACAGATTCAACGGTTTTATCTAGCTATAGTGTCAAATGCACAATAAGTTTGATGCTGCAAATATATACAGTATTATTTCATTTTCCAAACAAAGAGTGTGTTTATTTTACACTAAGTATTATATTTAACGATTTGTTAACTATAATATACTTATATATAGCTAGTTGATGTTGGTTTAAAATTGACTTGTGTTATTTGTGAATCAAGTCTATTTATTATTACTAAGCTGGTAACCTAAAGTGAAACTTTCTCTAGCCTGATAGAATGCGAAGTGTATTAATGAAAAAAATATTATTTTTTTAGATGCGAAGTATACAGAAGTGTCATATTTACAATATCTTTGTTCCGAAATTAAAATGATATTACAATTTTATTTCAATGGACTTACATCTCAATTTTTCGAACAGCAAAGAGTAACTCAATAAGCAATAATATTTAATACGCCCGAATTAGCATGGAATCAGAAGTTAAAACAAATCCTAACAGAATTAGTCAAGAGGCTTTTGCAAAAGAATTCTTACCAAGTATATCTGTCGATTGTGCCATTTTTGGATATGGTGAGAATGAATTAAAAGTGTTGGTTCGTCGTGAGTTTATCCCCTTCAACGGCGAAACGCACATTGAATGGAAGCTCCCGGGCAATCATGTAAAGCGGAACGAAGATATAGATGCAACGGCAGCCCGTATTTTAAAGGAGCAAACCGGACTTGAAGACATTTATGTAAAGCAGTTCTCTGTATTTAGCGATCCGAACCGTTTAAAGATAAACATGGTGGATTATGAGTGGTTGAAACCACGTATTGCCGAAGACAGGGTTATAACTGTCGGTTTTTATTCATTATTGAATATAAACGATGTTGATAATTCGAAATTGATTGAAGATGCCAACTGGGAAAATGCTTATGATGTGAAGGAGCTTATGTTCGACCACAACCAGATTTTCGACGAAGCATTTAAAAAGTTGCGGTACGACTTATTGCACGAACCGCTAGTGTTTGAGTTATTGCCCGAAAAGTTTACGCTCACAGAGATGCAAAAACTTTACGAAACAATTTTCAATACCACCTACGACAAACGCAACTACCGACGTAAGGTTAATAAAATGGCCTACCTGATTCCGTTGGACGAGTTCCAAACAGGAGTTTCGCACAAACCGGCACGTCTTTATAGCTTTAATCGCGATATTTACGAAGAAACCCGTACCGAACGTTTCGATTTCAGAATGTAGCTACTATTTCTTATATTCGATTATCGAAGTTTAAAACCGATTGATAGTTGATGTGATTATATCTCTGTGGATACACATGGGATGTTGCTTTGATGGTCAGTGGTAAATGTAGTAATTTTCTTTGGGACACACCATTTTTAATTTGAAAATAAAACGGGGTTGATTTAGATGTAAGTGATAGTCAGAATATAATGTCGTGTTTATCATTCAAAATAAACCGTTAAGCCTTTATAATTACTACTCGCCCCTTTAGAACATCCCCTCGAGTCTTTAGAATGCCTACTCGATACTTTAGAACGATCACTCGAGTCTTTAGAATCGTTACTCGAGACTTTAGTTGGAATTATTAAGTAAAAAATTGACGTGAGTTTTATAGATGTTTGGTATAGCATTCCGCTTCACCAAACAAAAGACCACGCTTAACTGGTACGGCAATTGAAATAAATACCTTTTCCATACTGATTAAAATACAACATTCTATTTGTCCTGCTACTTAACTATTTTACTAATCTGGATAAGATTAGTGAAATATTAGATCGTGTCAGACTCTTCAGCTAATTGATCGGCTGATCTGCTGCTTTTCTTTATTTGCCAGTGATACGCCCAGCAAGTAGTCCCGAAATAAACAATGGACTGAATCCACAGGCTGAAATATTCGAAAGAAATATGCTGTAAATCAGCTCCGAGCGTATTGATTTTGATATAAGCCTGAACGCCTGATGTGGATGGGAATATCCATGCAAATGCTCTCCAAAAACCATTTATATTCGATTGTGGCCATGATACTCCGCTTAAAAACAGAAGTATAAGGGTCATAAACATAAAGATAACCATGCCTGTTTCTCTATGCGGCAGAAATACCGATACAGTCATGGAGAAGAAAATGGTGGCGAAAAGGAATGGAACCATAAGCATCATAACATCAGCCGGAATTCCGATATGTGGCAAATTAAATAGTCTGGGAGTGATAGATAGAATGAAAAACGACCAGGCTGCGTACAGTACAAAATAACAAATGCTTTTCCCTATAATTACCCTGATAGTACCACCTCTGTGAACCGATGAACTAACAAGTACATGAAAACGATTTTCTCCTCTCGATGTTCCTGCTATCATTCCTATACCAAGAAATAATGTCTGAAAGATAATAAGAATGAGAATGGCAGGCATTAAGAAACTGGCAAAACCTGCTCCTTCATTGTAAAGTATTACTCCATTGTATGGAATCGGACTGGAAATAATAGTAGCAGCTTGTCCGGTTATACCATTGGCATTCAGTCTTTCTATTTGAACTTGATTACTCATTGCCAGTACACAATTGCTACAGGCTTGATTGATAATTCGGTAGTACATAAAACTACTAATGTCGCAATAGATCGAAACCGTAGTTTGCTCACCGCTAGCTAATTTCTTACTAAAGTCGGCAGGAATATACACAACACCATGCACTTTTTTGGCATTGTAAGCTTCTTTTGCCTCGGCAAGAGTGTTGAATCTACTTTCAATTTCAACGTTTTGTGTGGCATCGATATGTCTTAATAACTCTCTCGACTCCTGACTGCGCGAACAATCCACGGCAGCAATCGGCACATCTATTAATGTCTCATTTTTATAAAGGCTACAATAAAGTATAGGGTAGGCGAGGGGTGCCAATACCAACATGATAACCACACCCCGATCTTTAAATAGTGTGCGGAACTCTATTTTTAGCACATTTAATGTATCTTTAAGTATTGAGATAAACTTTCGGTGTTTAGGCATTTTATTTGGAATACTCATTTTGGAACTTATTTAGTTGGATAATTTTGACTTATGGCCGCATTTTTAAGTCGAAAAAAGACGAACAACGGTAAAATCATAAATGAAAGCATGGCAATATAGGAAATAAACGAATGATGAATCTCAACTCCATTCAGGGCCTGATCTACATATATATTGAAATAATGATGGATTGGAAATAAATCACTCAGAATTCTTGTGGCGGCCGGCATTTGCTCGATAGGAAAAGTCGATCCTGCAAATGTAATTCCCAGTGTTCCAAAGAGTCCGGCAAATGTAACTCCGTCGCGTAATACCGGCGTAATTCCGATAAACAATATCCCAATAGCTTGCGATGATATAACCAAAAAGAAAGTGGCCAGAAACATCCACCCGATACTGGAATTCAACGGGTAGCGCATATACTTGTAAAGCAGTATATTGCCAATAACTCCCAGAATAGTGAAAATAATAGTGTAAGGCAATAATTTTCCTGCTAGAGCCGGAAGCATCGAATTGTCAGAACTTGCAAGCCACTCGCGTGTGGTACGTTCTTTATATTCTACACCAATGGGGAAAACGGTCATCATTAGTACCATTATTTGTAGCATTCCGGGGAGAATTACATTTAGCAGGTAGGTTCCGTAATTTGCCCATGGATTTCCGATAAGGTGCGTGTCCATGGCTATCGGTTGAATAATCCCTTTGATTCGGGTTTCGTCTAATCCCTTTGCCCTTAAAATTTTCCGTTGCATCCCTATGGACGTGGCTGCACTCATATACGTTATGTCCTTTGCTATGAGCGAACCGGCTATCAAATAACCATCGTTGATGTAAAAGGTAATGGCGGGTCTTCTGTTGGAGATCACATCATTTGCAAAATGGCGCTTGATTTCCACGAATGCGTAGATATTACCAAGTTGCATTTCTTCGCGTGCTTCTTTGTGGCTGTTGAGGCGCATCACAATTTTCACCTGCTGTGTCGATTCCAGATTTCTCGCAAACTGACGCGACAAGGATGAGTTATCCAAATCTACTATTCCGATAGGCATTTTGTTGGGTTGCCCTTCGTTGAAAAAGGTCAGAAAGAAAACATAGCAAAACGTCATAATAACGAAAGTTGAAATGAAATAAATAGGTCGACCGACCATTCGTTTCAGTTCCCGCTTTAGCGTAGTTGCAAATGCTGTAGAAAAGTTGTTTGACATGTTGTTTTAGTTAACTCTCCTTTTGTTGAAGAAGATGTGTTCGTTTTTATTTTACTGTTTCTTCAAACAATGCAGTCATTCCGGGACGTAGATTTTTAACGTTGGCCGCAGGGCGTGCTCTTACTTCGAAAGTTTTTACATCGAATTGTCCGGTTGTTTTTGTTGCTTTCCAGGTTGCATACGAAGCCAGCGCTTTGATATAGGTAACATTTACTTCCACAATCTGATTGTTCAGAGCAGGAACTTTTACCTTGAATGTTTTTCCCATTTTAAGTTCGCCCAGTAAATCTTCACGAATATTGAATGTAAACCAGATATCGTTTAGGTCAACAATGCTCATTATGGGCGCACCAGCTCCAACCAGTTCGCCTCGTTTCGGATACATATCAGTAACTTCTCCGTTGATAGGCGATGTAAGGGTTATTTCTTTGAAATACGATTTCACTTCGTTTACAGCTCCTTTTGCTCTGTCAACCAGTGCCAGTGCTGCTTCTTTATCTTCACTTTCGGCACCATTTTTCGCCATGTCATATTGCGATTTTGCAGCATTAGCAGTTGCCACTGCAGCTTTGTATTGTGCTTCTGCTTCGTCACGTTTTTGAGCAGTTACCACTCCTTTGTCGAACAAGCGTTGAACACGATCGTACGATTTTTTTGAAATGTCAACACCTACCTGAGCTTTTTGCCACATTTCAAAAGCACCCATAATCTGTTCTTTTCGTGCTCCTTTTATTGCTTTTTTATTTTGAGCCTGCGCCGCGTTTTCAGCAGCATTGGCTTGTTCCAGTTTTGCCGACAGTTCAGGGCTATCAATTATCACCAGGGTGTCACCCATATGTACTTGTGAACCTTCTTCCACATTGAATTTATTGATACGTCCGGTGATTTTGCCCGCAATGCGTATTTCCGAAGCATCTGCTTCACCCTGAATGATGATTGGTTCCGGTCTGTTTATAATTAATCCAACGATGAATATTAAAATTACAACTATTATCAATGCAATTAATCCGGTTCTTAAATCTTTATTCTTCTTTTTCATTGTAGTGTATTTGTTTATGAGTTTACTTTTTTGTATTGTTTAATGTAGGTGCTTTCAGTGTTCCGAGCGATTGTTCGAGGTATAGATTGCATAGTTTTACATCTATGCTTGCATCTATGTTTTCCGATTTCGCCGATAGCCATGCGGTTTGTGCTCCAAGTAAATCGGTCGAAGTGATTACCCCTGCTTCAAAACCTTCTGTGGCGTAGCGGAGATTTTCTTCGGCTTGTTCGATGTTGTGTTGCGTTGCACTTCTTTTTTTCTGACTTTCTGTAACTTTGTAAGAAGTTTGTTTTATCTGAAGTTGCATTTTTTCTTTTGTTTCTTCCAGTTTCAATGTTGCGATTTTGTGTTGCGATTTGGCAGCATTTAATGTGTGAAACCTATCACCAAAATGAAACAATGGTATATTGGCAACAATCCCGAAGGTAAACATGCCACCTATTTTATTTTGGTATCCATCATATACGTTAGGGTTCGATAATAAATAATTTCCGGTTAGTCCGATATTTGGCATAAAACGGGAAAGCATTATTTTTTCATTCGATATAGCCATTTTTTCAACTTGTTTTAATGCTGCTATTTCAGGACGATTCGAAATGGCTTCTTCTACCGGAATTATCTTGGCTATCGTTGTTTCATTCAATAAATCCGTATCACTTAATTTATAGACTTCTTCCAACGGAATTCCACATAGTTCGTTCAATGCCATTCGTGATAAGTTTAGTCCATCTTCAGCTTTTGTCACTGCAATGTCGGCTTCGTTTAGTTTTACTTTTATTTTAAGTGTTTCTGATTTTGTGGCAACTCCTTCTTCAATCATGATAGCCACATTCGAATCTACTTTTGCAATCAGATTGCGATATTCACGTGCCAAAGCCACCTTGTTTTCTACTGATACTACCCGCCAATAAGCTTCATCCACTTCCAATAGCAATTCGGTTACTTTCGTTTCTTTTTGTGCCACTGCAAGGTTTTCTCCATATTTTGCCAAATGATAAAGTTCCACTATTTTTCCGCCCATAAATATTGGCTGAACGAACCCAATGGATCCCACAAAAATATTTTTAATATCGTATTCCAATGCTTCTTTGGGTAAAAGTGCATAGCTTTTCCATTGAATTTTCTCCGGATTTATCTTTGGATTAAACGGTTGATTGTTGGCATCCAGCGGTACGGCTTGTCCGTTGACCATTGTCCAGCCATTTGAAACCTGACTTTGCGAAAAGCCAAAACTACCATCTGCCATTTTAGTTCCAACAGGTAATAAAGCATCTTCGGCTAGCATGGAGATGTTTTTTTGATTCCATGTATAGGCTGCGTTTGCCGAAAAATTTGGTAAAAATTGTGTAAATGCAGCTTTTTTCATTTCTCTCGCGGCCAATATGCTTTCTTGCGCCATTTGTAAACTCTTATTATGAGTCAATGCCATTTGTCTGCATTCTTCTAATTGTAATACTTTCTGCGAAAAAACCGGAAAGCATACAATAAAGCTTAATGCGGTAAATAAGATTTTTTTCATACCTTTTTTATATTTATAAGTGTTATGTTGATTAAACAATGGTTGTGCATGCAACTATAGTAATAAAAAAAATTAATCTAGATTAATCATGATTTTTTTTAATACATTCCTTACAGTATTTAATTCTTCGGACGATATGTCATTCAGTGTTCTTAAAGCAATGGTATTTACAATTTCTGTCGCTTTAATCTCCAAAGCATTGCCGGTTTCAGTTAGGTGAATAAGATTTATTCTTCTGTCGTAGTGATCCGAAACACGCGTTACCAGATTTGCTTTTTCTAATTTATCTATCAGTCTGGTCATGCTTGGCTTATCTTTTGAAGTTAACTTGCACAATGCTTGCTGAGTTACTTTGTCTTTTTGCCACAGGCAGGCGAGTACCGACCATTGTTCGGTGGTAATCTCTATTCCTTCGTTTGCAAATGCGCGGAGGAATGTCCTATTGATAGCTGCAGATACTTTGCCCGTCAATATATTAAAAACGTCATCGTTGTGTAATTCAGTCATAATAGTTCGGTTGTATATAGTTGTTTAAACAACGGTGCAAAATTAGAACTTTTATTTGTGATTTAATCCTATTTAGTGGGAAGTTTAACTAATAATTATTGAGTTTGAGTTTAATCTGATGAATATGAGTATTATACGTACTTGTTTTGATTGTGGAATGAGGTTTTATTGATGTTTAGATTGAAGCCATCCTTTGTTCAAAAAATGGAATTAAGTTTTTTTATTGATAAAGTAGATGTTAAATGGCTTGAGTTTGTGAATGAATTGATTATATTTGTGGTCACTAAGAGCTAAAATGAAATAATATCATGTATTTTTTTTCTAAATCTAAATTAATTCGAACTTTGAATCATTGATAACTAGGCATTTGGTTTAATTTCAAAATAAAAATTGAAAAAACGATAGTAAATAATTTTTTTGTTGCTATTTTTGCACTCGTTTTTGTAAAATGATACGAAAAGTGAATAAATATAAGCTTAAATTTCTCTCGTTAAAATCAAGATAATCATCCAATAAATTAAAATTGTCTACGTTTTAAATATAGTAGATACGCATAGTGTTAGATGTGAACCTAAAATCTGTAATTTAAAAGAAGTAAATATTGAATTATTAAATCAAAAAATCAAATAATCAAAAATTAAAAAAAACGTTATGGAAAACAAACAAAAACAACCGAAAAAAAGTAAACAATTTACTGGTATTAAATCATCAGGTTTAGTTATGTTAGCATGTCTTGTAATTGCTGTATGTATTTACAAATTTGTGTTAGGTAACCCTGCAAACTTCGTTGCTGGCGATCCAAACAATCACCCACTTGAAGGAAACTTCTTTGGTTTGATTTACAAAGGTGGTATTATCGTACCAATCATTCAAACTTTGTTACTTACAGTAATGGCGTTGAGCGTTGAGCGTTTCTTTGCAATCAGATCTGCTCAGGGAAAAGGTAAATTAGTGAAATTTGTTGCTGATGTAAAAGCTTCTTTGTCTAAAGGTGACATTAAAGGTGCTTCTGTATTGTGCGAAAAACAACAAGGTTCTGTTGCTAATGTATTAGGATCTACTTTGATCAAATATGCTGAAGTAGAAGAAGACAAAACTTTATCTAAAGAACAACAAATTCTTGCTATCCAAAAAGAAGTTGAAGAAGCTACTGCATTAGAATTGCCAATGTTGAGCCAAAACCTACCAATCATTGCAACTATTGTAACATTAGGAACTTTGATGGGTCTTCTTGGTACTGTAATTGGTATGATCAAATCATTTGCTTCTTTGGCAGGTGCTGGTGGTACTGACTCTGTAGCTCTTTCTGCAGGTATTTCTGAGGCTTTGATTAACACTGCTTTTGGTATCGCAACAGGTGCTTTGGCTGTAGTTTCGTATAACTATTTTACAAGTAAAATTGACTCAATTACGTATTGTATTGACGAAGTAGGTTTCTCTATCGTTCAAACATTTGCAGCATCTCACAAGTAATCATTCCTAAAATATAAAATGCTATGTCGAAAGTAAAAGTAGCAAGGAAGAGTACTCTTATTGATATGACCGCGATGAGTGATGTTACTGTACTACTGCTTACTTTTTTTATGTTAACGTCTACGTTCGTAAAAAAAGAGCCAGTTGAAGTAACTACCCCGGGGTCTGTATCCGAAATCAAAATACCTGATACTAATATCTTGCAGATATTAATTGATCCTACAGGAAAGGTATTTATAAGTTTGGATAAACAAGAAGATATGGTAAATACCTTGAATAAAGTGGGCGAGGATCTTGGAGTAACTTTTACTCCAGATGAAATAAAAAAGTTTAAAATTCAAAAAACTTTTGGCGTCCCAATGAAAAGTATGAAAGCTTATTTGGCCTTACCTGCCGATAAGCAAGATGCTATTCTAAAAGATTATGGTATTCCGACTGATAGTACAGATAATCAATTTAAAGTTTGGATTAAAGCTGCGAGAGCTACAAACGAAGAATTGAGAATTGCTATCAAAGCGGACTCTAACACGCCTTACAAAGTAATTAAGGATGTAATGACTTCTCTTCAGGATTTAAGAGAGAATAGATATAACCTGATTACATCTTTAAAAGTTGAATCTGCTAAATAAAATATAAAAGTATGGCTGAATTACAAACAAACGAAGGTGGCGGCGGAAAGAAAAAAGGCGGAAGTAAACAAAAGAAAATAAGTGTTCACGTGGATTTTACTCCCATGGTGGATATGAACATGTTGTTGATTACTTTCTTTATGTTGTGTACCTCATTGAGCAAACCTCAAACGATGGAAATCAATATGCCGAGTAATGACCCTAAAGTCACTCAAGATGATAAAGTAAAGGTTAAGGCTTCTGAAGCTATAACCTTGGTTCTTTCAGGAGGCGATTCAATTTTCTACTATACAGGATTACCTGATTACAAAGATTATAATTCTTTGAAATTAACGTCTTATAAAGCAGATGGAATCAGATCGCTATTATTGAAAAGAAATGGAGAAGCTGTTGCACAGATAGCTGTGTTAAAACAGAAAAAGCTTGAACTTAAAATTTCTCAAGAGGATTTTAAGACTCAGGTTTCTAAAATTAAGGAAGGTAAAGGTACACCCGTTGTTATTATTAAAGCATCGGATAGAGCTACCTACAAAAATCTTATTGATGCTCTTGACGAAATGCAAATTTGCAGTGTAGGAAAGTATGTTATCGATAAGATTACTCCGGGAGAATTGTTCTTGTTGAGAAATCGCGAAAGCAAAGGTGCACTTTCTCAAAACAGTGCTAATTAGTTAAATCCTAAAAAACAAAGAAATGTCAAAAATTGATTTAACATCGTTAGAATGGCGTGAGCTAGTATTTCAAGGTAAGAACAAGGCATATGGTGCATATCAATTGCGCGGTGAGTCGGATAAACGTCACAATAGAGCGATGCTTATCGTTACACTTGTTGCAGTTATTGGTTTCAGCATGCCTAAGCTTATTGAAATGGCAACACCTGAACAGAAAGAGGTAAACGAAACAGTAACTGAACTATCGCAACTTGAAAAAGCTGAGGTAAAGAATGATATCAAAAAAGCTGCTGAAGTTGCTCCTCCTCCACCGCTTAAAAGCACTATTAAATTCGTTGCTCCTGTTATTGCAAAAGATGAAGAGGTAAGTGAAGAAGACGAAATGAAAAGTCAGGAAGAACTTACCAATGCAAATGTGCAAATTTCTGTTGCCGACGTAAAAGGTGTAACCGGTGGTACTGTAGATATTGCTGACGTAAAACAAGCAGTAACTGAGGTTGCAGAACCGGAAAAAATTTGGGATGTCATTGAACAAATGCCTTCTTTCCCAGGTGGTGACGGTGAATTAATGGCTACGTTAAGTAAGAACATTAAATACCCCGTTATTGCTCAGGAAAACGGAATACAAGGTAAAGTAATTTTGGGATTCGTTGTTACCAAATCAGGTGCAATTTCCGATGTTACTGTTTTACGCTCACTGGATCCTTCTTGTGATAAAGAAGCTATCAGAGTTGTAAAATTACTACCAAAATGGATTCCCGGTAAACAAAACGGTGAAAATGTAAATGTTAGATACACATTACCAGTTGTATTTAAATTGCAAGAATAGTATGAAAAATTTAAAGTTTCTATCTCTGGTTATATTGGCACTGTTTTTGTTTTCTTGTGAAACAAAGAACAAGGATGGTAAAACTGATACTCTGACATCTGGTGTGATAAAGATTGCAGTGGATGAAAGTTTTCAACCGATCATTCAAGAAGAGTTGGATGTGTTTGAAGCTCAGTTTCCGAAAGCAGGTATTATTCCGATATATACAAACGAGGTAGAGGCGATAAATAGCTTATTGAAAGATAGTGTGCGGGTAAGTATTGTTACTCGCCCACTTTCTTCAAAAGAAGAAAACTCTTTAAAGAGTCGAAAATTCGCCCCTCGTTTTTACAAAATCGCAGTTGATGGTATTGCTTTGATTGTAAACAATCAAAATCCGGATTCTTTGATTTGTGTGAGTGATATACGTAAAATTCTTACAGGTGAGGTGACCAATTGGAAAGATGTTTATCCAAGATCAAAATTAGGAAAATTTACTGTTGTATTTGATAACCGAAATTCCAGTACTATTCGGTATGCGATTGATTCTATCTGTAATGGATCTCCATTGTCAAAGAATCTAAACGCACAAGCCACGAATTTAGAAGTTATCGATTTTGTATCCAGAACTCCCAACGCAATTGGAGTGATTGGAGTTAATTGGTTAGGTGATCGTAAAGATACAGCTAATTTGTCTTTCAAAAGTGAAATTAAGGTAATGTCAGTAAGTAGAGGTACTTCTGCAACCACAGAAAATAGTTATAAACCATTTCAGGCTTATTTATTCTATGATTATTATCCGCTTACGAGAAGTGTTTATTTAATATTAAATGATCCGAGAGGAAGTTTACCAACAGGTTTGACTTCTTTCTTGACTTCTGATCGCGGTCAACGCATAATACTAAAGTCGGGTTTGGTTCCCGCTACTCAACCAATACGGATCGTCAACGTAAAAGACGAAAAATAATTAATGATTTATAAATTCATGCCACGATGAAACGTATCTTTTATTCCCTATCAATTATTTTTACTATGTGTTTTGTAGTAAATGTCTCTTCTGCAAGAGCTGCTACAACACATGGAATCGCATATTATAATGCAGGTTTTCCGCAGGTTGCTAAATCTTTGTTGCTTGATGAACTGAACACAAGTAAGGAAAATCAAGCAGATGTGTGTTTTTATTTAGGTAATATCTATTTCGAGGAAAATAAACTCGATTCAGCTGCTTTCTATTTTAATAAAGGTTTGGTTGCTAATCCACTAAACTCTTTAAATACCGTAGGTTTGGCAATGCTTAAAATAAAATCCAACCCACAGGCTGCTGAACTGGAAATTAATAGTGCGTTAAAAATCAAAACTAATAAAGGTAATGTTGACCTTATTATTGCTGCCGGACGCGCATTTCTTGTAAATGGAGTACTTCCTAAAGCTCTGGTTTATCAGGAACAAGCAAAAAAACTCAAACCTAAATATGCACCAGTTTATGTACTTTTAGGTGATATAGAGTTAGCAAAAGCTAACACCGGTGGTGCATGTAGCAATTATGAAATGGCCATATATTACGATGATGCCTGCAAAGAAGCTTATATAAAGTATGCTCGTGCCTATAAAAATGTAAATACACCTTTAGCTATCGAAAAGTTAGGTGTGTTGAAACAAAAAGATCCATCATTCCTTTTAGTAGATAAAGAGTTAGCGGATATTTATTATTCGACAGATGATTTTGCAAAAGCAGCTGAGTTATACGGTAATTATTTGAAATCTGGTAATTCTAATGTCCTTGATTTAACAAAATATGCTTCTACTTTGTTTTTCAAAGGTGATTTTGCAAAATCATTAGAAGTTGTAAAATTAGGTCTTGTTAAAGCGCCTAAAAATCCAGCTTTTAATAGATTGGCAATGTATAATAATGTTGCATTGAAAAACTATGATGATGCCCTTGCTGCTGCTGACTTGTTCTTTAATAAATCAGATAAACCGGAAATACAATATTTCGATTATACTTATTATGGTCAGGCATTACGTGCTAAAAAACAATATGATTTGGCAATTTTAGAATACGAAAAGGCCATAAAGTTTGATTCAACCCAAATTGGTGTTTGGAAAGAAATTTCTGATATGTACACCGAGAAAGGTGATAACAAAAAAGCAGTAGAAGCTTACCAAACATATTTGAACTTATTGCCTGCTGATAAACCAAATGCAGAAGCGATGTTGCAACTAGGTAAATTGTACTACACTTATGGAAATGAAGCAACAACAACTCCGGAAATTAAAAAAGATGTTTTAGTAAAAGCTGATACGTTGTTCTCTAAGGTAGCTGCTCTCGAGCCTGCTAATTACAGAGGGAACTTCTGGCGTGCACGAGCTAACTTTTCATTAGAGTCAGAAGCGACTCCAGCTTTGGGTAAACCATTCTACGAACAAACTTTAGCGTTAGTTGAGTCTAAAGCTGATGCTAGATTTAATTCGGTAATTATTGAATGTTCAAGATATCTAGGTTATTATTACTATATGAAATCTGATTATACTCAATCAAAAATTTATTGGAATAAGATATTGGTTATTGAGCCAACTAATCCTCTGGCAATTCAAGCAATTGAAGGTATGAATAAACCTGCTAAGCCAGCAAAAAAATAAAAGAAAGAATTGAAATTTTGCCTTATAATTTAAAGAAGTAGAATAATTGTTCTACTTCTTTTTTTTGTTTGGTAGACATTTCATGTTTTATTACTAATTTTGTCAGAGTTTTAATGCCATAATTACAGTTCTGTTATTTTTATCTTATGCAACACTCAGAAATACAATCAGTAAAGCAACGATTCGGTATAATAGGAACATCCGAATTGCTGAATAGGGCAATTGATATTGCTGTTCAAGTAGCTCCTACCGATCTTTCGGTGCTGATAACAGGTGAAAGTGGTGTAGGTAAGGAAAACTTCCCACAGATTATTCACCAATATAGTCATCGGAAACATGGCCCCTATATTGCTGTAAACTGCGGTGCAATACCCGAAGGGACTATTGATTCCGAATTGTTTGGACATGAAAAAGGTTCATTTACCGGAGCTACGGCCGACAGAAAAGGATATTTTGAAGTAGCCGATGGTGGTACTATCTTTTTAGATGAGGTGGGTGAATTGCCTCTTTCTACACAAGTGAGGTTGTTGCGCGTATTAGAAGCAGGCGAATTTATTAAAGTAGGCTCTTCTAAGACACAAAAGACGAATGTTCGGGTAGTAGCTGCTACTAATTTAAATATGGTGCAAGCGACAAGAGACGGCAAGTTTAGAGAGGATCTTTTCTATCGGCTGAATACAGTTCCAATTGCAGTTCCTGCCTTGCGTGAAAGGAAAGATGATATTGTACTTCTATTTAGAAAATTTGCTTCTGATTTTGCTGAAAAATATCGGATGCCTTCTATTAAATTGACTGAAGACGCGAAAATTTTGTTGTCGAATTACTACTGGAATGGGAATGTTCGTCAGTTGAAAAATATTACCGAGCAAATATCCGTTATAGAACAACAACGTGAAATAACTGCACAGATTCTTCGTACTTATTTACCAAAAGATGATATGGAACGCTTGCCTGCTTTGTTTTCCGGTTCGGGACGCGAGCATAAAGCATTCAATAGCGAACGGGAAATACTTTACCAGGTGCTGTTTGATATGAAAAAAGACATGAATGATTTGAAGAAACTGGTTCATGAAATTATGAATGGACAGCATGCTGAAATACATAAAGATGATGTTTTGTATCCTGCAAATATATTTGCGCATAATGAGACAAGAAGAACAGCCGCTGTAGCTGGTGTTGACTATAAATCAGATAGTTCTACTAAAGAAACAAAAAAGTATAACGAGATTGATGATGAAGACTCTTTTCAGGTGGCAGAAGAATATCATGATGTTGATTCACAAACTCCATTAACTTTAGAGGATATGGAGCGGCAGATGATTAAAAAAACACTCGAAAAGCACAGAGGAAAACGTAAAGCTGCTGCTGATGAATTGGAAATTTCGGAACGAACTCTTTATCGGAAAATTAAAGAATATGGAATTGAATGATAACCCGATGTTTGATAAGTGTAAATTAGGATGTAACTCTATGGGCAATAATAAAATAAATAAATCAAGAATAAAGATATTATTATCACTGATAATGTTATCATTCATCCTTGTTTCTTGTTCTATATCGTACAAGTTCAATGGAGCATCTATAGATTATGCTAAGACGAAAACTATTTCTATCGTAGATTTTCCGAACAATGCTGAACTTGTCTATCCTCCGTTAACACAGGTGTTCGGTGAAACTCTGCGGGATGCTTATACTAAGCAGACAAGATTGCAATTGCTAAAAAAGGGTGGTGACTTGCATATTGAAGGAGAAATTACCGGATATCAATTGACTCCAATGGCTATCGGAACAGATTCGTATGCTGCTGAAACAAAACTTACATTGACTGTAAAGGTGCGTTTTACAAACAATAAAAATCCGGAAGAAGATTTTTCAGACAAGACTTATTCAGCATCTCAGATTTTCCCAAGCACCACTATGCTAACCGCTGTACAAGCTGATTTAGTGAAAGTTATGGTCGCAGATATTGTTGACAATATCTACAATGATACGGTTGCAAAATGGTAAGTTGAGATTAAAAGTAAATAAAAATATTCCCGTTATATCGATTTTCAACCTATGACTCAAGAAGAATTCATTTCTCTTGTTAAGCAACCCGAAAGTGTCGCTGCTCAACATGTATCCGACTTGAAGGAAATGGTTGAGCGATTCCCTTATTTTGTACCTTCACGCATATTGTTGACAAAATCCTTGCAATTATCAAACAGCATTCATTTTGAAGCACATTTGAAAACAACAACTGTGTTTATACCAAGCCGTCGTTGGTTGTATTATTATCTTTATCCGGAGAAGCAGCTCTCGGCTGAACCTTATCGTAGAGAAAAAAATGCAAAGTCTGGGGGTGATTATTTTGATATGCTGAATGTTGTTGAGTCGGGTGGTGGGGATACCAGACAATCGCTAAAAAATTTAGCTGATAAACTAAAATCAGCTCGTTCATTGGTAAACATCCCATCTGTGCCCCTTAAAATTCAGAGCGATAAAGTTGCTAAAAACATAGATGTAGAAACGTCGGTTAATGAATTAGATAGAAAAGTTGTTGAAGTTGTTGATGCAAATCCTGTTGATGTCTCAGTTTCACAAAGTTTTGAAAATTCGGAAGCTAATGCCAAAAAATTAATTTCAGAGAGAAAATACAATGAGGCGATTGTCATTTTGAAGGAATTAAATTTGAATAATCCGAAAAAAAGTGTTTACTTTGCAGACCAAATTCGATTTTTGGAAAAAGTTGTATCAAAATCAAAAAAATAAAAACTTATTATGTACGTTCTACTTACTATTTTAATTGTCATTGCTTCAGTGTTGCTCACTTTGTTAGTGTTGGTTCAAAACTCAAAAGGTGGGGGATTATCAGCCGGTTTTTCGTCATCGAACCAAATTATGGGCGTTCGTAAAACTACCGATTTTCTTGAAAAAGCTACTTGGGGATTGGTTGCTTTTGTTGTAGTGCTTTCAGTTGCAACAGTTGCTTTCCATAACAAAAAAGATGTTGCAACAGATCAATCTGAAATCAGAGAGCAAGCTCAACAAGCTAAAAAAGACGAACCAGGTGTAGTTGCACCAAACTTTGGTGAAACGCCGGAAACAAAAGCTCCTGCAACTCCAGCTAAAAAATAGTTTTTTTGAAAATATAAATGGAGCGTATCAAAGTTATATTTGATACGCTTTCTTTTTTTATAGTGTTTTGTTCAAATTTAGTGCAAAATGAACTTTATTCATTTAATCGATTATGCCGGGACATTCGCGTTTGCCATCAGTGGTATTCGTTTAGCTTCTGCTAAACGTTTCGATTGGTTTGGGGCTTATGTTGTAGGTCTGGTAACTGCCATTGGGGGTGGAACTTTAAGAGATTTATTGTTAGATGTTACCCCATTTTGGATGTTGCAACCTTCGTATCTTGTTGTCACAGGATTTGCCCTTATATTTGTGATTCTGCTCGGTAAACAAGTTATTCGGTTGACGAATACTTTTTTTATTTTTGATGCCATTGGTTTAGGCCTTTTTGTAGTGGTTGGTATCGAAAAAAGTCTTGCAGCACATTTCCCTTTTTGGGTGGCTATAATGATGGGGATGATCACCGGTTCGGCCGGTGGGGTTACCCGTGATATATTTATAAACGAAGAACCGCTTATTTTTAGAAAAGACATTTACGCTTTGGCGTGTGTGATTGGGGGATTGGTTTATCTGTTGTGTTTTAAAATCGGGATGATACCTGTGTTGATGCAAATTTTATCAGCAGCATCGGTGATAGTGACAAGGGTGTTGGCAGTTAAATATCATATTAGTCTGCCGGTCCTGAAAGGGCATGATGATCAGACACCCTCAAAAATTTTGTAATTAGAATATTGAAATAAAAATTAGATTATGCTTCAAATAGATGATACTATAATAAGTTTGGATTTGCTTGATCAACGTTTTGTTTGCGACTTAGATGCATGCAAAGGAATCTGTTGTATTGAAGGGGATGATGGAGCTCCGTTGGAAGAAGAAGAGGTGAAAATTATCGAGGATTTACTTCCGATAATATGGGATGACTTAACTGAAAAATCGAAGGAGCTAATAAAAAAGCAGGGAGTTTCATATATTGACTCAGATGGTGAACCTGTAACTTCGATTGTAAATGGTGACGAATGTGTTTTTACTTATACCGATGAGAAAGGGCAATGTAAATGTGCGATTGAAAAGGCTTTTCGTGAAGGGAAAACAGATTTTTATAAACCCATATCTTGTCATTTATACCCGGTTCGGTTGCAAAAATACGAAGAGTATACAGCTGTAAATTATCATCAATGGAGTGTGTGCAACTGCGCACGTAAATTAGGTGGCAAATTAGGAGTGCCTGTGTATCAGTTTTTGAAAGAGCCATTAATTCGTAAGTTTGGTAATGAATGGTTTGAACAATTGGAAATAGCGGATGCTGAATTGAAAAATAGAAAATAATATGACAACTATCAAAAGTGTAAAGGTAGAAATTATTACCATAGGTGACGAGATTCTGATTGGTCAGATTGTAGATACGAACTCGGCTTGGATGGCTACAGAATTGAATACTGCCGGTTTTGAGCTTGCTCAGATAACTTCGGTACACGATGATGCAAATCATATTATTGAAGCTCTTGAAATGGCTCTGAAGCGAGCGGATGTGGTTCTTTTTACCGGTGGTATCGGACCAACAAATGATGATATTACAAAACAAACTTTGTGTTCGTGTTTTGACACCAAATTAGTGTTTAATGATTCTGTTTATCAGAATATTGAACGATTGTTTGCGAATAGGCCAAATTATAAAATGAATGAACTGACCAAAGCTCAGGCAATGGTTCCCGAAAATTGTACGGTTATTCAAAATGAAGTTGGTACTGCACCGATAACATGGTTTGATAAGGCAGGAAAAGTGGTGGTTTCGATGCCCGGTGTACCGTATGAAATGAAGCGTGCCATGAGTGTCGAAATTATACCACGTCTTCAAAATCAGTTTGAAACGCCTGTGATAATTCATAAAACGGTACAGGTCTATGGTTATACAGAGTCTGCATTGGCTTTGAAAATTGCCGAATGGGAAAGTAATTTGCCGGAATATATCCATTTGGCATATTTACCTAACTCGGGTGTAGTTAAATTGAGACTGAGTGGCTTTCTGGAAAATGTACTGGCGTTGGAATTTGTGATGAATCAGCAGCTGGATTTGCTGAGTCAATTGCTAGGCAATGCTATAGTTGCTAACGAAGATATTCTCATTGAGCAGTTGCTTGGAAATCTGCTGATTGCAACTGGAAAAACTGTTTCTACGGCTGAAAGTTGTACCGGTGGAAATATAGCACATGTTTTCACTTCGCTGTCTGGCAGTTCTTCCTTTTTTAAAGGCTCTGTAGTGGCTTATGCCAATGAGGTGAAGGAAAATGTGTTACAGGTAAATTCGGTTGATATAGAGACTTTTGGCGCTGTCAGTCAACAGGTGGTAGAGCAAATGGCTGTTGGGGTGCGTAAGTTGCTGAAAACCGATGTGGCCATTGCAACCTCCGGTATAGCAGGCCCTACCGGTGGAAGTGACGAAAAACCTGTTGGAACTACTTGGATAGCAGTGTGTTCTGACGATATGATTGTGAGTAGAGAATTCAGTTTTGGAAAATTACGTGAGCAAAATATCCTCCGTGCTACGCAGGCTGCATTGCTAATGTTGAAAGAAATTATATAGTATAAACGTAATGTAATCAAGTTATTATGTTGCGTTTATGAGTTAGATATTATTATTATTAGAATTTAAAGAAATAAATCCTTGCATAATTCAAAAAGATAGTGTACTTTTGCACACTGTTTTTGAGAAAAAATGTAAACAATAAAAAGATATAGAAATGTCAAAGATTTGTCAAATTACCGGGAAAAAAGCTATGGTAGGAAACAACGTATCACACTCAAAACGTCGTACTAAAAGAACATTTGAGGTGAACTTGTTTACAAAAAAATTCTATTGGGTTGAACAAGATACTTGGGTTAGCTTAAAAGTTTCTGCTAATGGTTTACGTACCATTAACAAAGTTGGATTAGATGCTGCCATTAAAAAAGCGTCTGAAAAAGGGTATTTATACGCATAATTTAGGAGGAAAACTACAATGGCAAAAAAATCAAAAGAAGCAAGAGTCCAAGTGATTTTGGAATGCACAGAGCATAAAGAAAGCGGTATGCCTGGTACATCGCGTTATATTACTGTGAAAAACAGAAAAAACACACCAGCACGTATGGAATTGAAAAAATACAATTCTATTCTTAAAAAAGTAACTGTTCATAAAGAAATTAAATAAGATCTGAGTCATGGCTAAAAAAGCGGTAGCATCTCTCCAAAAAGGAGAAGGTCGTTCATTTGCAAAGGTTATCAAGATGGTGAAATCACCTAAAACCGGCGCATTTATGTTCCAAGAAGAAATTGTACACAACGATAAAGTGAAAGATTATTTCGCAAAATAAAAAATATCGTTCTTGAAAAATTCGAAAAATCCTCTCATTTATAAAATGAGAGGATTTTTTTTGCGGTAAACTCAGAAAAAAAACTTAATTTTGTGAGTAGATTGTTTATAGGCAAAGTGCTAATATCCATTGTGGTAATTGTGAATTATTAATTGTGAATTATTAATTGAAAATATGGGATTTTTTAATCTATTTAGTAAAGAAAAAAAGGAAACGCTCGATCAGGGATTGTCTAAAACCAAAGAAAGTGTGTTTTCTAAATTAACGCGTGCTGTTGCCGGAAAATCGAAGGTTGATGATGAGGTGCTTGATAATTTAGAAGAGGTATTGATAACTTCGGATGTGGGTGTTGAAACCACGCTGCGCATTATAGAACGTATTGAAAAACGGGTCGCACAGGATAAGTATGTAAATACTTCGGAGTTGAATGTTATCTTGAAAGAAGAGATTGCAGGCTTACTCTCGGAAACTAATTCCGATTCACCTGCTGATTTTGATGCACAATTGCCGGCTTCGCCTTATGTAATCATGGTAGTGGGTGTAAATGGCGTTGGCAAAACGACCACTATTGGTAAGTTGGCTTATCAATTTACCAAAGCAGGTAAAAAAGTGTATCTTGGAGCTGCTGATACTTTTCGTGCTGCTGCAGTAGATCAATTGGTTATTTGGGGTGAACGTACTGGTGTGCCGGTTATAAAACAGAAAATGGGTGCTGATCCGGCTGCTGTAGCATACGATACTATTGCTTCGGCTAAAGCAAATAATGCCGATGTGGTGATTATTGATACGGCAGGTCGTTTGCACAATAAAATCAACTTAATGAATGAGTTGACTAAAATTAAAAATGTAATGCAAAAAGTGGTACCTGATGCGCCACACGAAGTGTTGTTAGTGTTGGATGGTTCTACAGGTCAAAATGCCTTTGAGCAAGCCAAACAATTTACAAAGGCTACGGATGTAACTGCATTGGCCATTACGAAACTGGATGGAACAGCCAAAGGCGGAGTGGTGATTGGTATTTCCGACCAGTTTAAAATTCCGGTGAAATACATTGGATTAGGTGAGGGAATGGAACATTTACAGATTTTTGACAGAGAAAAATTTGTTGAAACGTTGTTTGAATAGTCTTCAATACCGGAGGGATTTTTGAAGAATTTGCATATTAAGATAATAGAAAATAAATTGGAAAATAGTATAAATAAAGGAATAGTCGACGTTATCACACTCGGTTGTTCAAAAAATCTTGTTGATTCGGAACAGTTGATGCGTCAATTCGATGTGTTGGGGTATACGGTAAGGCATGATGCTGAATATCCGGATGGTGATATCGTGATTATCAATACTTGCGGATTTATTGGTGATGCCAAAGAAGAAAGTATCAATACCATTCTGCAGTTTGCGGATTTGCGCAAACAACAAAAGATACAGAAATTGTTTGTAATGGGTTGCTTATCCGAACGGTATTTGAAAGAACTGCGTTCTGAAATGCCCGAAGTAGATAAGTTTTACGGTAAGTTTAATTATAACGATATTCTGACCGATTTAGGACAGGATTATCGGGCTGATTTACGCTTGGAACGCACGCTGACAACTCCTAATCATTACGCTTATATTAAAATTTCGGAAGGTTGTAATCGTACCTGTTCGTATTGTGCCATTCCGATTATAACCGGAAAGCATCGTTCGCGTACGATGGAGGATATTGAGAATGAAGTAAAAGGTCTTGTGTCGAATGGCGTGAAGGAATTTCAGTTGATAGCGCAGGATTTGTCATATTACGGTCAGGATCGCTATAAAGCATCCAAATTGGCAGAGTTGACTCAACGGCTTTCTGATATTAATGGCGTGGAATGGTTACGATTGCATTATGCTTATCCGGCTCATTTTCCGTACGATTTGTTGAATGTGATGCGTGAGCGGGATAATATTTGTAATTATCTGGATATTGCATTGCAACATGTTAGCGACAATATGTTGACAAAAATGCGTCGCAATATTACATCGGCACAAACGTATGAATTGATAGACCGCTTACGCACAGAAGTCCCCGATATTCACTTACGAACCACTTTATTGCTAGGACACCCGGGTGAGACAGAAGAAGATGTGGAGGAATTGAAAACTTTTATCCGTAAAGCACGTTTTGAACGATTAGGAGCATTTGCTTTTTCGAACGAGGAAGGCACCTACGCTTACAAAACTTTTAAGGATGATATTCCGGAGGAAGTAAAGCATAGGCGTGTTGACGAGATTATGTCTATTCAACAAGGAATTTCGGCTGAAATAAATCAGGCTAAAATAGGGAAAACGCTGAAAGTGATGATTGATAGGGTAGAGGATGAGTATTTTGTGGGAAGAACAGAGTATGACTCACCGGAGGTTGATCCTGAAGTGCTGATACCCATTACAACACAAGGAGTGAAAAAAGGAGCGTTTTATAATGCAAAAATTGTCGGATCTACCGACTTTGATTTGTATGGCGAATAGAAATTAATCAACTTGTTGATATAAATATTAAATAGGAGTGAATGTGTTCTGTATACAGCATGTCATCCCATTTTTTACTGTTTTGTTGTAACTAAAATCTTGTAACGAATTATGAATCACAAAGAATTAATTGCCAGCATGGCAGAAAAAATGAATTCTCCCAAATCCATTGTGGCTGATTTGTTAGAGAAAACCATTGAAACGTGCACTGAACTTTTAGCTGATGACAAAACGATTGGTTTTCAGAGTTTTGGTAATTTTGAGGTGCGAAAAAAGGAAGAACGTCTTTCGGTTCATCCTTCTACGCAAATCCGCACATTGATTCCGCCTAAATTGGTGGTGAATTTTAAACAAAGCAATATTTTAAAAGAAAAACTTAAAGATCTTCCGCACCATGATTAAGGATAAAATTTCATCTCAAGAGATTATTGACCTCGTTTCCTCGAAAGCGTCGGTTAGTAAACGTGCTGCAGAAGAATTCCTGAAAATGATGATTGCATCTATCGAAGAGGCATTAATGGCTGGCGAAGTTGTGAAGATAAAAAACTTTGGTACATTCAAACTTCAATGGAATGAGCCGCGTAAAAGTGTAAATGTTCATACCGGCGAAGATATCATTATTCCCGGATATTCTAAAGTGACTTTTGTTCCTGATGTGGTGTTGAAAAATGTGGTAAATGAGCCATTCGCACACCTCGAACCTGTAGTTTTGGATGGAGATGATGAAGATTCGGATGAAATAGCTGTTGATGAAGTTACGTTGGATCCATTGCGCGTGTTAAATGAACAAGCTGCTGATATAAAAGGACTTTTGGCTGATATTCAGGCTTTGTCGCCAAAGAAGAAACAGATGGCGGTCGAAGAAGTGTTGCCGACGGAAGAAGTGAAGTCGGAGCGTATTGAAATACAGGATTACGACTTGACTGCTTTGGACGATATTGAAGCGATAAAAGAAGTAAGTGTTGTTGATGAAGAGAAAGCAGAACTAAAAAAGGTTGAAGAAGTAATCATTCCTGAGGCAATTTTGGATTTGAAACCGGAAGTTGCTCCTGAAATTGAGACCAAAATAGAATACACGACAGCTGCTGTCGAAAATGAGACAGATGTATCGAGTTATGATATTCCAAAATACGAAGATGATATTCTGACAACCGAACCGGTTATTTCGGAGGAGTATGTTCCCAATCCATTTTTAGACAACCATAAATTTTTGAAGAAAAAGAAAAGATGGTTAGTGCCTGCCGGTTTGTTGGCATTGCTGGTAGTGCTGTGTGGACTCTATTTTTTAGTACCTCCCGTTACAAATCTTGTCGATAGTTCGCTGACTTCACTTAAAAATGCTACGGCAGATGCCAAGCAAAACTTCTCGATGACCGAGATGTTTAATACGGTATCAAAATGGGCTGAACCTAAGAAGGCAACGTCAGAAATAGTGGTGGTGCCGAAGACAAAGCAAGTAGTTGATTCAATTAGTGATTCGATTGCAAAACCAAATGTGGGTCCTGAGGCAATAAAACCGTTAGTGAAATCAATAAATAAGCCGATTCCGGTAAAGAAATCTGTTGATAGTATTCAACTAATGCTTGACGGACCAAGAGTATACAAAAAGTTTATTGGAAGTGAACGGATTACTTCCGGAAGCAGATTAACTCTAATGTCGAAGAAGTATTATAAAAAGTCGGATTTTTGGGTTTATATTTATGAGGCGAATAAAGCTAATATTCCTAATCCCGACCATATTGCTGCCGGTACATTGATTCAGATTCCCAAACTCGATCCTCGTTTAATCGACGTTTCGAATCCAAAATGTATTAAAAAGGCATTGGAGTTACACGATTTATATGTAAAAAAGCGGTAACAAGATTTGATGTGCCGGTAAATATAGGTTTTGAATACCAATTAATGAAAAAGTTCTGAAATAATGATAATTTCGGAACTTTTTTTTGTTCAAAAAATGTATAAATTTCCTAGAAAAATAGGGAGTTTGAGGTCAGAATATTTATTAAACTAAAATCAGGTTAATAGATATTAAATGAGGGTATTAACACATTTTTTAATGCTATATTTGCTACATAAATAAAAAGCAAAACTAATAAAAAGTAATATGATTCAATCTGTTGATATTCGGGAGCTTAATGAACGCATAGAAAAACAAAGTTCTTTTGTTGATGCGTTAACCATGGGAATGGATAAGGTTATTGTAGGCCAAAAGCATTTGGTAGAGTCTTTATTAATCGGATTACTATCTGATGGACATATCCTGTTAGAAGGTGTGCCTGGTTTGGCTAAAACATTAGCAATTAAAACATTATCGGACTTAATAAAAGCCGATTTTAGTCGTATTCAATTTACACCGGATCTTTTGCCGGCCGATGTTATTGGTACAATGATTTACAGTCAGAAGAAAGAAGAGTTCAGTATTAAGAAAGGACCTATTTTCGCAAATTTAGTGTTGGCGGACGAAATTAACCGTGCACCGGCCAAAGTGCAAAGTGCTTTGTTGGAAGCCATGCAGGAACGTCAGGTTACCATTGGTCAAAATACTTATCCGTTGGAGGAACCGTTTCTGGTATTGGCAACTCAAAACCCTATTGAGCAAGAAGGAACGTATCCACTTCCCGAAGCGCAAGTTGACCGTTTTATGTTGAAAGTTATTATCAATTACCCAAACAAAGAGGAGGAAAAATTAATTATCCGCCAAAACTTGTTGAAACACAAACCGGAAATTCTTCCGATTCTTTCTCCAAAAGATATTATCGAGGCACGCGATGTGGTTCGTCAGGTATATATCGACGAAAAAATTGAGCGTTATATTGTAGATATTGTATTTGCAACCCGTTTTCCACAAGATTATGGATTGGATGCCTTGAAAGAAATGATTTCATTTGGAGCTTCTCCACGTGCTTCTATCAATCTTGCTTTAGCTGCTCGTGCATATGCATTTATCAAACGCAGAGGTTATGTAATTCCTGAAGATATTCGCGCCGTATGTTATGATGTCCTTCGTCACCGTATTGGTTTGAGCTACGAAGCTGAGGCCAACAATATGACTTCCGACGAAATTATTACTGAAATTTTAAATACAGTTGAAGTGCCTTAATTTAGGCGTTAATATACCAACTTATTGAAGATTACTATTTTTGTGATCTGATGTTGGCTGTATGATAATATAATATTGTATTTGAAAATGAGCAGATTCACACATTGTCATATTGGCAAATTGGAATTATGGAAACGAGTGAGTTAATAAAAAAAGTACGGAGAATTGAAATAAAGACGCGTGGTCTGTCGAAGAATATCTTCGCAGGCGAGTACCACTCGGCTTTTAAAGGTCGGGGTATGACTTTTGCCGAAGTGCGCGAATACCAATACGGCGACGATATTCGTTCGGTAGACTGGAATGTTACTGCACGCTTCGGGCATCCTTACATTAAGGTGTTTGAAGAAGAACGTGAATTGACCGTGATGTTGCTGATTGATGTTTCGGGAAGTCGCGAGTTTGGTACGGTAACTCAGTTAAAGAAAGATATCTTTACCGAGGTGGCTGCTACTTTGGCCTTCTCCACTATTCAAAATAACGACAAAATAGGCGTCATCTTTTTCTCGGATAAAATTGAAAAGTTTATTCCCCCTAAAAAAGGGAAAAAACATGTTCTGCACATTATCCGTGAATTACTGAACTTTCAACCGGAAAGTAACAAAACGGATATTGCAGGTGCCTTGCGCTATTTTACCAATGCCATCAAAAAGAGCTCTACAGCTTTTGTTATTTCCGATTTTATCGATACAAATTTTGAAAAAGATTTGACCATTGCCAATCGGAAACATGATATTGTGGCTTTGCAAGTGTATGATATAAGGGAAACTGAATTACCCAATGTGGGTCTCGTGAAGCTCAAAGATGCTGAAACCGGAGAACGTATTTGGGTGGATACATCGGATAAACGACTTAGAACCAGCTATAAACATGCGTGGGGCGAAGGTCAGTTGGCATTGCAGAAGACTTTTGTAAAATCAGGAGTTGATTCAGTATCAATGAGTACTTCCGAAGATTATGTGCGGGCTTTGATGAAATTGTTTAAAATGAGAGCTTAAATCATAATTTACAATTGAAAATTAGTATGAGAAAATTTCTATTATTGTTCCTAAGTATATTATTCTTTGCGCATTCTACTGTGTTTGCACAAAAAATAACGGTAAATGCGCGTCTCGATTCTACTGTAATGTGGATTGGTAATCAGGCGCATTTATCGTTTGAGGTAAAGCAATTGTCCAAACAAAAAGTGATAATGCCGCTTTTTTCAGATAGCATTGTAAAAGGCCTGGATTTAGTAGAACAAGCCAAAACAGATACTGTAAAAGCTGAAAACGGGAGTCTAAAAGTTACTCAACATTATGTTGTAACAGCCTTTAAAGATTCAGTTCTAACTATCAGAGCGTTTCCATTTGTGATAAATGGCGATACAGTTTGGTCTAACCCGCTTTCGATTAAAGTAGTTCAACCCTTTAAAGTTGATACAGCTGCAAGTTCTGTTGCCGATATAAAACCAGTATATGAGCCAAAGTTTGACTGGGCCGGTCTTATTCAAATTATTCTTTTAATATTGGTAATTCTTGCTTTATTAGTTGTTCTGTATATCTACATTCGAAAGTATTGGCAGAAAAAACCCATTTTTGAAAAGGCACCGGAACCGGCTCTACCACCACATATTATTGCTTTAAATCAGTTGGATAAGATAAAGGAGAATAAACCATGGCAACAAGGCAGAACTAAAGAATATCATACAGAGCTTACGGATGTTATTCGTGAATATCTTGAACCAGTGTTTGGTATGAAGAGTATGGAGATGACCTCTGAGGAAATTTTATACCAACTGCGTGCAATGCGTAAGAATGATAAAACGACCTATCTAGGATTGCAACAGATTCTACAACTAGCTGATTTAGTAAAGTTTGCTAAATGGAATCCACTTCCGGATGAACACGAATTGAGTTTAAAGAATGCTTATTTGTTTGTGAACCAAACTAAAAAGGCAGAGGAAGTAGTTCTTACGGATGAAAAACAAAAGGAAGTAAAAAGTGAATAACGAAAGCGGCTGGCTTTCAATCTCAATAAGTTATTGAGATTAATTTCTAAAATCATTAAATTACGGCGATGACCTTTCATAACCCAGAATATTTGTTTTTACTGCTACTTTTACTGCCAATCATTTTTTGGTATGTACGGGAAATGCACAAATCGGATGCTAGTTTACAAATATCATCACTTCAAAAACTAGCTCAATTTCCGAAAAGCAAGCGAATTAAATTACGTCATGTTCCATTTATTCTCAGAACACTGGCTGTTCTGTTTATTATTATTGCTTTGGCTCGCCCACAGGCGTCAAATAGTTGGCGCAGTGAGAATACCGAAGGAATAGATATTATGATGGCATTGGATTTATCGAGTACAATGTTAACGGAAGATTTGAAGCCGAACAGAATTGAAGCTTCAAAGGCAGTTGCTTCAGAGTTTATACTTTCCCGTCCGAATGATAATATTGGTTTGGTAGTTTTTGCCAGCGAGAGTTTTACTCAATGTCCATTGACAAACGATCATGCAGTTTTGATAAATCTGTTCAACGGTGTAAAATACGGATTGATAGAAGACGGAACGGCCATTGGCTTAGGTTTAGCGAATGCTATCAACAGAATAAAAGATAGCAAAGCAAAGTCGAAAGTCATCATCTTGTTGACTGATGGATCCAATAACAGAGGGGATATTGCTCCGGTTACGGCTGCTGAAATTGCGAAGACCTTTGGGATAAGAGTTTATGCTATCGGGGTAGGTTCGCACGGTATGGTAAATATGCCGGTGCAAACTCCAATGGGTATTCAATATCAGCAAATGCAATCGGAATTTGATGAAAAAACCTTACAGGAAATTTCCTCTGTTACCGGCGGAAAGTACTTTAGAGCGACCGATAATTCTAAACTTCGTAAGATTTACCAGGAAATAGATCAGCTTGAAAAAACGAAAATTAATGTACGTGAATATAGCAAGAAAAATGAACAGTTTTTCGTGTTTTGTTTGTTAGCATTTCTATTGTTATTTACAGAAGTTTTACTACGTAATACCTTGCTAAGAAAAATTCCATAAAGAATGGCATTTTTTTTTATCTGCTTTGAAATAAAGCTTGCAGTGTTCTAATTTTAGTTTCAAAACTGTTTAGATCATCAACCATTTCAATTAATTATTATGTTTCGATTTGCACATCCAGAATATCTCTTTTTATTCTTACTAGTTCCAATATTAGTAGGTGTATTTATTTATACGAGCATTCAAAAACGCCGAAATTTAAAGCAGTTTGGTAATGCCGAACTGTTGGCCGGATTGATGCCCAATGTTTCCTTTGTTCGTCCTCAGATAAAGTTCTATCTGCAATTAGCTGCCGTTGTTTTGTTGATAATTGTTCTGGCTCAACCGCAGTTTGGTACTAAGGTAGAAAATGTGAAGCGTCAGGGGATTGAAGTAATGATAGCCATGGACGTTTCCAACTCCATGATGGCGCAGGATGTTCAGCCAAGTAGATTGGAAAATGCTAAACAAATTCTGTCTAAGCTGGTGGATAATATGACCAATGATAAGGTCGGTTTGGTGGTTTTTGCCGGAGATGCTTATACCCAATTGCCAATAACGGTTGATTATGTATCAGCAAAAATGTTTTTATCGTCTATTTCTCCACAGTTGGTTCCACGTCAGGGAACTGCTATTGGTAGCGCAATTGACTTAGCAATAAAGTCATTTGGGACAAAAGATAAAGCAGGAAGAGCAATAATAGTTATTACCGATGGCGAAAATCATGAAGATGATGCCATTGGAGCAGCTAAGTTAGCGGCAGAAAATAATATAGCAGTTCACGTAATCGGGATGGGAAGACCTGAAGGTTCACCAATTCCGGTGCCGGGAACCATTAGCTTTTGGAAAGATAAGGATGGAAATGTAGTGGTTTCTAAACTTAATGAGGATATGTGCAAAAAAATAGCCGAAGCCGGAAAAGGAATTTATGTCAGAGCTGATAATACAAGTAACGCATACCGACTTGTCAACAAAGAACTTGATACGTTGGCCAAATCGGACATAAAAACGAGTATTTTTTCTGATTATAATGAACAGTTTCAGTCTTTTGCCATGTTGGCATTACTACTTTTAGTTCTTGACTGTTTTGTATTTGATCGTATCAATAAACGATTGAGCAGGTACAAAATATTCGATTTGAAAGACAAAGTAATTAAGAATAAATAATCTACAACTTACATTTCAATTGATGAAAAAAATAGAATATATATTGTTGATGTTTTTAGTTTCATTTTCTGCGGTGGCGCAAAAAGAAAGTGCCAATGTGCGGGAAGGAAATAAATTGTATAAGTCTTCTAAATATACAGATGCCGAGATTGCTTATCGCAAAGGGCTTTTGCAAAATCCAAAGTCATTCGAAGCCAATTTTAATCTGGGTAACGCTTTGTATAGACAAAAGAAGTACCCAGAGGCACTTGAGCAATACAATAACACTGCAGCCTTGCAGCCCAAAGAGAAAGGTAAAATCGCAGCAGCATTTCATAATATCGGGAATTCATTTCTTTCGGATAAAAAATATGAAGACGCAATAAAGTCATATGAAAAGGCGTTGAAGAATAACCCGAAAGATAACGATACCCGCTATAATCTGGCTTATGCACAAGCCCAGCTTAAAAAGCAACAGGAAAAGGATAAGAATAAAGATAAAAACAAGAAAGACGATAAACAAGATCAAAAGAAGCCTGACCCAAAACCAAAGGAACAACCTAAACAGCCAAAACCACAACCACAGCAGCAACAACCTCAAATGTCGAAGCAAAATGCACAGCAGATATTAGATGCTTTGCAACAAGACGAGAAGAATGCACAGGATAAGGCAAAAAAACAACAAGTTAGGGGTGCGAAAAAATCAGATATAGATTGGTAGGTTCAGAAAATTTACTCACAATAAATAGATTTCAAGAAAATATATGAAACGCAGATTAATCATTTTATCACTTTTACTTTTGGTTCTTAATACGTGGCTGGTTCGGGCAGATGAACCGGTGCGTTTTATTGCACAGGCACCGTCTGCTGTTGCCATGGATAACCCGTTTCAGTTGGTTTATTCTGTCAATGCTTCGGGTAAAGACTTGCGTGTTCCGGAGATCACAAATTTTGAAGTTTTAGCCGGTCCTTTTGAATCGCACAGTTCCAGCATCCAAATAATAAATGGAAGACAGACGTCTTCTATCACAATATCATATACATACACTCTTCAAGCAAAAAAAACAGGTACGTTTGTTGTCCCTGCAGCCAGTATGCTGGTCGATAATAAGCGGGTTACTTCTAATGCTGTTGCAATCAAGGTGTTGCCTGCCGATGCTAATACAAACTCCGGAAGATCGCAGTCCGGCTCCTCTTCAAAGGGTCAATCCATTTCAAACAACAATATTTTTGTAAGAGCTATAGTTTCAAAACCCAATGTGTATGAGCAGGAGGCTGTATTGGTTACCTATAAACTATATACAACACTTGACGTAATTCAATGTCCGCCTACGAAATTTCCTGATTTCAATGGTTTTATGAAACAAGAAATTGAATTGCCAAAAAACAGACAATTTACGCTCGAAAACTATAACGGAAAGAACTACACATCTGTGGTATTATTTCAATATTTATTGTACCCACAACGTTCGGGAGTTATTTCAATCGATAAAGCCGAATTTGAAGCGGTTATACAGATGAGAAACCGCGCTGCCGCCCGTAGCATTTTCGATGATTTTTTTGAATCGACCACCAATGTATCTAAAAAAATTAGTGCTCCGGCAACTAAAGTAACTGTACATGCATTGCCTGCCAATAAACCTGCGTCGTTTAGCGGTACAGTTGGACGATTTAGCATTGACTCAAAAATTTCAACCACTCGGATTAAAGCTAATGAAGCTGTTACGCTGAGAATAGGCATTGCCGGTGCCGGTAATATGAAACTGATTAAAAATCCGGAGATTAAATTTCCGGAAGGATTTGAACTATATGACCCTAAAGTAACTAATAATTTCAAAACAACGAGTACGGGTGTAAGTGGAAACAAAACCATTGAATTCATGTTTATTCCTCGTCATTCTGGGAATTATGAGATTCCGTCAGCGGAATTTTCGTACTTCGATGTGAACGAAAGAACATACAAAACCCTACGTACCCCGGTTTATAAACTTGAAGTGCTAAAAGGCTCCGGAGCCGAAGGCCCGACCGTGGTTGGTAATTACGTCGATAAGGAAGATGTAAAACAACTCGGGAAAGATATTCGGTATATTCAAACAGAAGATATAAAGTTATCAAAAGAAGAAATACCGATTTATGGAACGTTGACTTGTTGGTTAATGTACTTGATACCACTGCTTATATCGCTGATTCTATTTATATTTTTCCGTAAACAAGCTATGGAAAATGCAGATATGGATTTAGTGAAAAATAAAAAGGCCAATAAAGTAGCACTAAAACGCTTGAAATTTGCTCAACGATTATTGAAAGAAGGCAAGAAGGACTCATTCTACGAAGAAATTCTGAAAGCTGTATGGGATTATTTGAGTGATAAATTGTCAATACCGGTGGCTTCGCTTACGAAAGAAAAGGTAGCTGATGAATTATCTAAGAAAGCTGTTGAAGCACCTGTTTTAAATCAATTGAATCAAATTCTAAATACTTGCGAATACGCACGTTATGCTCCAAATTCGGGACAGCAAGAGATGGGAAATCTTTATGATGATACCATTCGGGTGATAAGTGAATTAGAAGAAATCATCAAAAAATCATAAACACAATATTCAGTCAAAATATATGAAACGTATAGCATTGTTTTTATTTTTAGTTTTGTGTTTTTTTACTTCTACTTTTGCTCAATCTGGCACATTAAAAACGGCCAATGATTTATATGTGAAGGGCAATTTTGCAGAAGCCGCAAAACAATACGAAAAAATTCTTTCGACGGAAGGTGTTGCGCCAGAGTTGTATTACAATTTAGGTAATTCATATTTCAAATCGAACGAATTGGGAATGTCTATTTTAAATTATGAGCGGGCTTTACGCTTAGCCCCGGGGTTCGATGATGCCCGATTTAATCTGGAAATGGCACAACTAAAGGTGGTTGATAATATTATACAAACTCCAACATTTTTTTTGGGTCGCTGGGTTACTAATTTTATTAAGCTTCTGACTTCAAATGGATGGATGATTATGAGTGTAATTTCATTTGTTGTTTGTCTGATTGGCGGTTTTTTATTTATTTTAGGCTCTACACGATATGTGCGCAAAAACTCCTTTTATTTGGGTACCATACTCTTTGGAATTAGTTTAGTGACCTTAGTTTTTGCGGGAATTAGGAATGACCAAATGAAAAAACACAACGAAGCGATTATAATGACCGGAGTTGTGACAGTTAAAGGTTCGCCGGATAAAAGCGGTACAGATTTATTTCAACTGCATGAAGGAACTAAAGTAAGCCTGAAGAGTACGTTGGGTAAATGGATTGAAATAAAGTTGGGAAATGGAAGTATTGGTTGGGTAGAAAAAGATAATATTGTAAAGATATAAGTCTCGTCCATTGTCTTAAACTCATTTTATCTCAAACAATTACACACTGCCTTAATGAATCTATTTGAATCGCTTCTACTTTTGGACAAGAACTTGTTCATACTCATCAACGGATTGCATTCTTCATTTTGGGACGGAGTTATGTTCGCCATAAGTGCTAAATTCACTTGGATTCCGCTCTATATTGCAGTTTTGGCTGTTATAATAAAAAACTGGAAACGGGAATCTATTTGGTTGGTAATAGCACTTGTTGGGTGTATTATTATTTCAGACCAGATTTCTTCCGGCTTAATAAAGGAGTTGGTACAAAGACTTCGCCCTTCTCATGCTCCCGAACTCAGGAATATGGTTCATTTAGTGAATGGATATAGTGGAGGTCAGTTTGGATTTGTATCGTCGCATGCTGCCAACTCATTTGGATTTGCATTCCTTTCTTCCACTCTTTTCAGAAATAGAAAATATACAAGTGTTATTTTTTGTTGGGCAGTTTTAGTATCTTATTCGCGGATGTATTTGGGTGTACATTATCCGTTGGATATCCTTGGTGGTGCATTAGTAGGCGTTCTGGCTGCCTTAGCGTGTTATTATGCTATCATTAAACTACGTCCCTCACTTCTTATTCCTCACAATGATTACTCGGTAGTTGGAAGGCCTAAAATTGTTCTTCCTTTGTGTGTTTTCGGACTTTGTATTGTTGGGATTGTAATTTATAGTTTGGCTGTTTTTTAGGGTTGAAAGCTCCAAAAATCGTTCAACACATTGGTGTCATTATCCCCAAAACCAATGTAGCCTTTGCCGTTGATAGTAAATGAAATGGAATTTTCACGCCCTTCGGCAGGCAGATTTCCTCTTTCGTACCACACATTTCGGGCAATGTCATATTCCAGTATATCCGATTTTACATTTCCACCTGTTTCCGGTCCTCCGAAATGTCTGCCGGTAGCAACGAATATCCGTTTATTTATAGCTAAACTTACAGCATTTTCGCGACCATCATCGGGCATCGATTTCAGTTTCTTCCACGAATCGTTTATTGGAAAGTATTCCCACCAATCTGTTTCGCTCAGTGTTCTGTAGCCTGTACCAAAGAATATATGCTCACCGTTTGAACATGCAACGGCGCAAGCTCTGTGTGCACCTTCAAAATCCTTTAATGCCACCCATTTGTTCTGAGAGGGAATATACTTCCAGAATTCTCTTGAGAAATAAGAATTGTCGAAACCTGAGCCGACATAAACGCAGTTGTTATAGGTGAAACTAACACATGCGTTGGATGCTTTGCTGGGTAAGTCTGCTTTTCTTGTCCAACTATCATTTTTTGCATCGTACATCCAAAAATCAGTTAAAACACCACCGGTGTAAGCTCCGGTATTTTTTCTGAAGCCAAGGCCTACGTATGCCGTATCGTTGAGTACTGTAGCCATTGCTTTTACGCGTCCAATTCCGGGGAATGGTGCTTTTTTTGTCCAACTATCGTTACTTGGATCATATTGCCAGCAATCTTTTAAAGAGTCTGCTGAATCAGCGTTTCTACCCAACGTTACGTACGCTTTTCCATCAATAACAAAAGCGACCGACGATGCTCTGCCAATTCCCGGCATGGGCGTTTTTTTTTCGAAAGTAATGGTTGGGTAGGGCGAATCGGCAGCATTATTACAGCTGATCATTATAAACAGAAGAGATATGAAAGTGATAGGTTTGATAAAATACATATGGATTTAACTTTGTACAGTTGAATGGTAGGAAATTTTAAATTCTCACTTCTACACCTTTTTCCTTCAAAAAAGACTTTAATTCGGGAATCCCAATTTCTTTGTAGTGAAAAATACTTGCAGCTAATGCAGCATCAGCTTTACCTTCGCCAAACACATCTACAAAGTGTTCCATCGTTCCTGCACCACCACTTGCAATAACAGGGACGTTTACTGCTTCAGAAACAGCACGGGTAATATCCAACGCGAATCCATCCTTGGTACCATCGTTATTCATGGAGGTAAGCAGAATTTCTCCTGCGCCTAGCGAAACGGCTTGTTTAGCCCATTCTACCGTACGAATATCTGTTGGGATGCGACCACCATTGAGGAATACAAACCATTCGCCATTCATAAATTTGGTATCGATAGCTAAAACAACACACTGACTTCCAAACTGGCTGGCAAGGTCGCTGATAAGCTGTGGATTGCGAACCGCCGAAGTGTTCACTGAAATTTTATCAGCACCGCAAGCTAGTAAAACAGACACATCCTCCACACTCGAAATTCCACCACCAACGGTAAATGGAATGTTGATATGTTTTGCAATGCGCGTAACCAGTTCCGACAATGTTTTACGTTTTTCGTTGGTAGCAGTGATGTCGAGGAAAACCAGTTCATCAGCACCCATTTGTGCGTACAATGCTCCAAGTTCTACGGGATCACCCACATCGGTGATATTCTCGAAATTAATTCCTTTTACAGTTTGTCCGTTTTTGATATCCAAACAGGGTATGATTCGTTTAGCTAACATCTTATTTATAGAATTTTATTTGTTGAAATTTAGAGGTTTGACGCTTTTAGAGCCGATTGGTCTTCGTTCCACTCTCCAAACGACACAGATTGTATTGTGTTGACCAATGATTTTTCAAAAGGTCTTTCAACACGTATGTAATTGTTGGTAAAGCCTACCATGTTATCGTCCTTTTGTCTGCTTTCCCAAAGTACAAGTCCTGTTTTACCTATTTGTTGCTCGTAAAACTGTTTTGTTTTTTCATCAGATAATACGTGTAACACATCGCTTCTTCGTTTGCGTTCGGGAATTGAAACAGTATGTTCGATTTCAAGCATTTTAGTGCCCGCGCGTTCGGAATAACTAAAAACATGAAGCTGAGATATATCTAAGCTTTGAATAAATGTTTTCGCTTGTTCAAATAATTCGTCGGTTTCACCCTTCACACCCACAATCACATCCACGCCTATAAATGCATCGGGCATTCGGTTTTTGATAGTGGATACTTTATTGGCAAAAAGTTCGGTAGTATAGCGGCGTTTCATCAGTTGCAACACTTCGTTTGATCCGGATTGTAACGGAATATGGAAATGCGGCATAAAGTGATTACTTTTCGACACAAATTCAATCAATTCATCGGTCAATAGATTTGGTTCGATGGAAGAAATACGAAAACGAATTTCGTGAGGAAGTGCATCCAGTACTTTTACCAGATCGAAGAATGTTTCGCCGGTTGATTTACCGAAATCTCCTGTATTTATACCGGTGAGAACAATTTCTTTTGCTCCTTCTTCAATGGCCTGAACGGCCATCGCTACCGTGTCTTTAACTGTTGCGTTACGACTTCGACCGCGCGCAAAAGGAATGGTGCAATAAGTGCAATAATAATCGCAACCATCTTGCACTTTTAAGAAATAGCGCGTTCTATCATCACGTGAACACGAAGGCTTAAAATCTTTTACGTCCTGAATGCGTATACGATGTATTTCGCCATTCTTTTCGATATCCAATTTAGTAAGATATTCGAGAATGCTGAACTTTTCGTTTGCTCCGAGCACTAAGTCAACGCCTTGTATCGCAGCAATTTCATCAGGTTTTAGTTGTGCATAACAACCCGTAACTACCATTATGGCATTGGGATGTTGACGATTAAGTCTGTTGATGGCCTGACGACATTTATGGTCGGCAGTGTCGGTTACCGAGCAGGTATTTATTATGCAGACATCGGCTTGCTCGCCGGCTTTAGCTTTTACAAATCCTTCATCACTCAATTGTTTGCCAATGGCCGACGTTTCGGCGAAATTCAACTTACAACCTAAGGTGTGAAAGGCTACTTTTTTATTATTAAATAATGTATTATCAATCATTTTAGAGGGGACAAATTTACTTGTACAAAGGTAGTAAAAAAAAAGAATAACCGATTTAATGGTCTTTTTTGTTGCAGCAATAAACGTATAGCAATGAGTAGTTGTTTATTTTGCACCTAAATTTATGTGTCTAAAAAATCAAATGCTGGCTTAATAAATTTTTATTTTGAGTAAAAATGCAACTTATTTAGGAGAAATGATTGTAAATGTAAGATAATTAACTATTTTTGTGGGCGCAAATCATTTGTGTCTATTTAAACATAAAATCAATAGATTGCGACTGAAATACATATTATATAAATTGAATAAATGATGAGAACCTGCTTTTTAAAAATTTACATTTCACTTTTCTTTTTCCTAGTTTCCCTATCCGTTTTCGCTCAAGATGAACGAGCACAAATTCCGTCTATTTTACAAAAGGCCTATTTCGAAGTAAATATAGGTTCTATCGATTATGATTTTACGCAGTTTCAACCCGAAGCCGGCTTTTCATTTCAATCGCTGAAAGTGCCGCATCCTGCAGTACGTCTGGTTTTGTTTGGTTATGAGTTCAATAAGTATTTGTCAGCACAACTAACTTATATGCGTCCGGTTACCTGGGTGAAATATCAATACAAAACGGATGCCACTGGTATAATTGGTCAAAGAACGATATGGATGAATGTGGGTGGTTTGACACTGAAACCTCAATTGCCAATCACTGATCGGTTTTCTGTTTATGGTGAAGCCGGTTTAGGAATTGTTACCCGAAGTGGATTTAATGATGCCATAACCGGAGAACCTGTAATAGCCAATGCTAATTATGCTACCTTTTTATTTGGCGGAGGATTAAAATATAATGTAAGTAAAAGTATGTCTTTGCAACTGAGCACTGCTTATTCTCCGGCGCAACCATCCGAAAAGCAACCTTCTACATCCTTCGTTGCTGCCGGTTTTTCATATCGACTCCAAAAAGTGTCGGATAAGAAGATTGAAAAAGCAGCTAAAGTTGGGTATATTCACCCAAAACACATGTTGCAAATTGGATATTCGAGCAATGTGTTGGGTTATGGAATCAATAATTTTGTGTCGAGCGATAAATTTCCTATTTTTTGGGGTGGTGAAGCAGAAGTTTATCAAGGTGTATCACTTACTTATCAGCAGAATATATTTCACACGGCTAAAGTGTTTTCACTCGATTGGGGCGTGAGTACATCTTATTGGCAAAGTAAGGGTAGCGGCACCGGTTTAAGCAATCCAAACAAGCAAGATTTCTTTACATTGTCTGTTTTCCCGGTTGCTCGTTTCACAGTATTGCATACCAAGCCTTTCGATGCTTATTTCTATTATTCGGTTGCTGGGCCAACGTATATTTCTAAAGTTATGATTGATGGACAAAATACAGGTAAACATTTTACATTTCAGGATAATATGGGTGCCGGAATCTATTTTGGGGAGAAAAGAAATCTGAATGCAGAGCTAATGATCGGACACTATTCGAACGGAAACTTATTTCCTCATAATGATGCTGTAAAAGTTCCATTAACCTTAAAAGTCGGATATAATTTGAATTGACCGACACGACAATAAATCTTTCTTCAACTTAAATCGCAAAACTATGTTAGTAAAAACCTTTGGAGCGGCAGTTCAAGGAATTAACGCTACTATTGTTACCATCGAAGTTAATGTAAGTCAGGGAATACGGTTTCTGCATGTGGGATTGCCCGATAATGCTGTGAAAGAGAGCCACGAGCGTATAGCTTCTGCGCTAGAATACACTGGGAATAAGTTGCCCCGTAAACAAATTGTTATCAATATGGCTCCCGCCGATATTCGCAAAGAAGGTTCGGCATACGATTTAGCATTGGCCATTGGCATAATGGCTGCTTCCGACAGTTTGAAGTCGGATGAGTTGGAGAACTATGTGATTATGGGTGAATTGTCGCTGGATGGCGGATTGCAGCCCATCAAAGGTATTTTACCCATCGCCATCAAGGCACGGGAGGAAGGTTTTAAGGGGTTCATCCTCCCAAAACAGAATGCCCGCGAAGCAGCTGTTGTGAATAATCTCGATGTCTATGGAGTTGAGAATATTACTGAAGTAATTGATTTTTTTAATGGGCAGTCTACACTTGAACCTACCATTGTAAATACACGCGAAGAGTTTTTTAGTAATCTCAATCATTCTGAAATCAATTTTTCGGATGTAAAAGGACAGGAAAGTGTAAAACGTGCGCTGGAAGTATCGGCTGCAGGCGGACACAATATAATTATGGTTGGACCTCCCGGAGCCGGAAAGTCTATGCTGGCCAAACGACTACCTACTATTTTGCCCCCGCTATCGCTTCAAGAAGCATTGGAAACTACCAAAATTCATTCCGTGGCCGGTAATATCGATAGTAATACATCGCTTATTTCGCAACGTCCGTTTCGAAGCCCCCATCATACTATTTCCGATGTAGCCCTGGTAGGAGGTGGGGCATTTCCTCAGCCCGGTGAAATATCATTGGCACATAATGGTGTACTGTTCCTGGACGAGCTTCCAGAGTTTAAAAGAACGGTATTGGAGGTGATGCGTCAACCGCTCGAAGACCGTAAAATATGCATTTCGCGTGCTAAATTCTCAATTGAATATCCCGCCAGTTTTATGTTGGTGGCTTCGATGAATCCCTGTCCGTGTGGATATTACAATCACCCCGACCGTGAATGTGTGTGCGGTCCCGGAATGGTTCAAAAATACCTTAGTCGCATTTCAGGTCCATTGCTCGATCGAATTGACATTCATATTGAGATAGTGCCTGTTCCTTTCGAAAAATTGGCAGAAATGAAAGACTCGGAAACCAGTGAAGCGGTTCGTGAACGGGTTATCCGTGCCCGGGAGATCCAAGAGCAACGTTTTAAAGATATCGATGGGGTGTATTGCAATGCTCAAATGTCCTCTAAACAACAACGAACCTTTGCGTTGCCCGATAAAGCAGGTTCTGAATTGCTAAAAAATGCCATGCAACGGCTCAATTTATCTGCACGTGCCTATGATCGTATCATTAAAGTAGCTCGTACGATTGCAGATTTAGAGGATTCTGAACATGTACTTTCCAATCATATTGCCGAAGCCATCAATTATAGGAATCTCGATAGAGAAGGTTGGGCAGGTTGATTTGTTAGGATTGAGTTGACTATTCTGAATATATTTTGTGATAAAGGATAATGTCCAGTTAGGTTAGATTTACCTTCTGCGACTAAATAAATGATATTTTAGAATTTTGTTATTGATTTTACAAGGCTATTTCAACTAGATTGAAATAGCCTTTTTTTATAAATTTTGGTTTATATTTATTTGGATTTATGACACTAAATGCTGTCTAATAGTTAAATGCAATCGATTTCTATACACTTACCTATTATTTTATCACAAATTATTTAAATTTATTGTTTATTTAATTATATTTGCGGGGTAGTATTTAACGCGCCGTAACATAATATGTAGGCATATCAATCAATTTGTAGCGTTTTTTACTACAAATTAATGAAATGGCACAGGTTTTGTAAAGAACGAGAACAAAATTAACCTGACGTTGTTTTATTTTCATTATTCAATTAAATTTATGTCACTAAATGTGATTATAAAGGTTTTGTTACTAAAATAATGTTAGAGTAGTTATATCTCAATTTATTAATATTTAAATTAAAAACAAATGAAAAAAAAGAGTTTATTATTAGTTGGCTTATTGTCAATGGTCTTGTTTGTTGGTGCTCAAACGGCTGATCAAAAAGTTGCCGTTGGTCTGTACGTCGGTAAAAATGAATACAAAGGAGATTTAGGAAACGCAATCTTTAATTATTCTCAAGTACCGTATGTGTTTGGTGGTCTGTCTTTCGCTACTTACATTTCTCCTTCTTTCGATTTAAGTCTTCAGGCTAACACTGGTGATTATGGTTTCTTCCGCAATAATCTAGCTAATGGTAGTCTTAGTAGTCAGGGCAATCTTAGTGGAAGACTTTTTGGTACAAAGTCTGATGCGACGTTGTCTTTACACTATAAGTTTAATAATGGCTACTTCTTAAGCAAAGATGCTAAACTTTCTCCATTTCTTGAAGCCGGATTTGGTTTGGCCTGGTATGGTGTTAAAGATCAGGGTGGCGTCTCTAACGCAACAAGAATGAATACTACAGGAACTGATTTTATTGTACCACTCGGTGCAGGTTTGAAATATCAGTTTACTAAGAGCTTTGCGTTGCAATATAAATTCGTTTATAATATCACCAATCAAGACAAACGTGATTTTATTGTTAAAAACGAAAATAATGAAGCATTTGTTGAACATTCACTTGGTGTCATTTTCTCTTTTGGATCACCTAAAGATTCAGACCACGATGGTGTGCCTGATAAATTGGATAAATGTCCTGATACCCCAAAAGGTGTAGCTGTTGATGCATTGGGTTGCCCAATCGATACTGATGGTGATGGTGTAGCTGATTATTTGGATAAATGTCCTGATACTCCTGCCGGTGCAAAAGTTGATGCAATGGGTTGTCCTGTTGATACAGACGGTGACGGTGTTGCTGACTATTTAGATAAATGTCCTTCTACACCTAAAGGTGTAAAAGTTGATGCTGCAGGTTGTCCAATCGATTCAGATGGTGATGGCGTTGCTGATTACCTTGATAAATGTCCTGGTACTGCAAAAGGAACAAAAGTAAATAGTGCTGGATGTCCATTAGATTCAGATGGTGATGGTGTTGCTGATAATTTAGATAAATGTCCTGATACTCCTAAAGGTGTAAAAGTGGATGTAAACGGTTGTCCAATTGATACAGATGGTGATGGTGTTCCTGATTATTTAGATAAATGCCCTGATGTAGCCGGTATAGCTGCGAATAAAGGATGTCCTGAAGTGAAAGCAGAAACAAAGAAAATCTTTGCTCAGGCTTTGCAAGGTATTCAATTTGAATCAGGAAAGAATGTTATCAAGAAATCTTCTTATTCTATCCTTGATAAAGTTGTGAAGGTAATGAAAGAAAATCCTTCTTACAATTTGGAAATCAACGGACATACTGACAGTCAAGGTGCTGCTGCAACAAATCTTGAATTGTCTCAAAAACGTTCGGATGCAGTTCAGGCTTATTTGACTAAAGGTGGTATTGAAGCTTCAAGACTTACTGCAAAAGGATTTGGTGAAACTATGCCGGTTGCTGACAATGCAACTGCTGCTGGAAAAGCTAAAAACAGAAGAGTAGAGTTTAAAGTAAACTTCTAATCTTTATTGCATAAATTTAAGTCCACATTCATTCAACAGAATGAATGTGGACTTTTTTTTGTACTTATATACACCGTTTGTAGAAAAAAATAAAGGCTATTTCATTTTGTTGAAATAGCCTTTATTATATAATGAATTGAGTGTGCGTCTATTCCCAGTCGCTTGTTGGTTGGCAAGTGCATACCAGGTTGCGATCACCAAAGGCATTGTCAACACGTGCCACATTTACCCAAAACTTGTTTTCAGCTACCCATTTCGTAGGATAAGCCGCTTTGGCTCTGCTATAAGGATGATTCCAATCGTCAGATACAATTGAATATTCAGGGTGTGGAGCGTTTAATAATACATTATCAGTGGCATCAGCAGATCCTGTTTCAATCTCTTTTATCTCGGCAAAAATTTGCAACATTGCTTCCGCAAATCTATCCAATTCAGCGAGCGATTCACTTTCGGTCGGTTCAATCATTAGTGTGCCATGCACAGGGAACGATAGAGTAGGAGCGTGGAAGCCATAATCCATCAATCGTTTGGCGATATCGCCTTCTGTTACGCCCGATGTGGCTTTAAAGTTGCGCGCTTCCAAAATTAATTCGTGTCCGACACGTCCGTTTTCGCCGGTGTAAAGTATGCCGTAACTATCTTTTAATTTTGCAGCCAGGTAATTGGCATTTAAGATAGCAATTTTTGTAGCCTGAGTCAACCCTTTTTCGCCCAACATGCGGATGTATCCGTAAGTGATCGGTAAAACGCTTGCACTACCGTTAGGAGCCGAAGAAACAGTGTTTTCACCGTTAGTCTTGCTTGGCAAAAATGGAATTAAATGCTCAGCCACACAGATTGGACCAACACCAGGGCCACCACCACCATGAGGAATGGCAAATGTTTTGTGCAAGTTTAAATGGCATACATCTGCGCCTATTGTTCCCGGATTGGTCAGACCTACCTGTGCATTCATATTTGCACCATCCATGTAAACCTGTCCACCGTTGTTGTGAATGATTTCACACATATCTTTGATGTGCGCTTCGAAGATACCGTGTGTAGAAGGATAGGTAATCATACAGCCGGCTAACTTATCTTTGTTAGTTTCTGCTTTTTCTTTCCAGTCGGCTAAGTCGGTGTTACCACCTTCGTCGCATTTTACCACCACTATTTCAAAACCTGCCTGATGAGCCGAAGCGGGGTTGGTTCCGTGTGCCGAAGCAGGAATCAGAACGGTGTTTCGTTGTGTTTCATTGCGCGATTTGAAATAAGAACGTAAAGTCATTAATCCCGCATATTCACCGGCTGCGCCCGAGTTGGGTTGCAGGCTGCAAGCAGCAAATCCTGTTATTGCTGTCAGGTATTTTTCTAATTCTTCAATCAGTTCATTATAACCTTCAGTTTGATCGGCCGGTGCTAATGGGTGCATTCCTCCGAATTCGGCACGACTAAGTGGAAGCAGTTCCGAAGCTGCGTTCAGCTTCATGGTGCACGATCCTAATGAAATCATTGAATGGGTCAGCGAAATGTCTCTGCGCTCCAGTTTCTTAATATAGCGCATCATTTCTGTTTCGCTATGATATTTTGAAAAAACTTCGCTTGTCAGGTAGTCCGAAGTTCGTTCCAGGCTTTCGTCAAACGATTTCAATTCTTCCAGATCTTCCTCATCTGCATATACCGGAGCATTATCTGCCGCAGTAGCAAGTATTTCAATCAGCGTGTTTACATCATCAATGTCGGTTGTTTCGTCAATGCTGAGTCCGATTTCCCCTGTTTCGAAATAGCGGAAATTTACTTCGTATTCCAACGCAATAGACTTAATTGTTTCTGCTGAAACTTCTTCGGGTAAGCTGATTTTCAAGGTGTCGAAGAAGTTATCATTTTCTTGCGAATAACCGTATACCGGCAAAATTTCATTAATGTAAGTGGCAATGGCGTGGATACGTTGCGTGATTGCTTTTATGCCCAGAGCGCCATGGTAAACGGTATAACAACCGGCCATTGAAGCTAATAAAGCCTGTGCGGTACAGATATTTGAAGTCGCTTTTTCGCGTTTGATATGTTGCTCGCGGGTTTGTAGTGCCATGCGCAGTGCAGGTTTACCATTCACATCCTTACTGATACCAATAATCCTGCCCGGCAGGTCGCGTTTAAATTCTTCGCGTGTGGCAAAATAAGCTGCCGACGGACCGCCAAATCCCATTGGGATTCCCCAACGTTGTGTTGATCCAAAAGCAATGTCAGCTCCCCATTCGCCCGGAGGTGTGAGTAGCGCCAGACTTAGAATATCAGCTGCCACAGCCACTTTACAACCTGCTGCGTGAGCTTCGGTTACAAATTCGGCGTAATCTTCGATGTTCCCATTTGAGTTCGGATATTGAACAATGGCACCATAATGTTTCTCGGTAAAACGAAGCGTTGAATAGTCACCAATTTCCAATTGGATGCCTTGAGCTTCGGCACGTGTATGAAGTACAGCCAATGTTGACGCAAATACATTTTTATCAACAAAAAGAATGTTGGCAGTGGCTTTTACCTGGTCACGACTGCGAAGGTTAAGCATCATGGTAGCGGCTTCAGCAGCTGCAGTAGCTTCGTCCAGCAGTGATGCGTTGGCCAGTGGTAATCCGGTGAAATCGCTTACAGCTGTTTGGAAATTCAATAAAGCTTCCAACCGGCCCTGAGAAATCTCGGCCTGGTAAGGTGTGTAAGAAGTATACCACGATGGGTTTTCGAACACGTTGCGTTGGATAACCGCAGGTGTGCAGGTATCGTACCAACCCTGACCAATATATGTAGTGAATAATTGATTTTTAGAGGCTATTTCTGCAATATGCTCGGCATATTGTCGCTCGGTAAGTGCTTCGGGTAATTCGATATTGTTCGTTAAGCGAATGGCTGACGGAATGGTTTGTTCTATTAGTTCATTCAGCGTATTAACGCCAATAATTTGAAGCATTTGAGCTTCGTCTTGTTCTGAAATGCCGATGTGGCGGGCTTGCAGCAAGTTTTTCATGTCGAAAATTGTTTTGTTTTTTTGTGCCCCAAAAGTACTGCAATCTTTTGTAAAATGACTAATAATCAGCGAAAAGATATCAACAAATAGTTGGTTTTTTCTGTCGGTTTCAACCTGTTACTTTTCAATGAAATAAGTGATAATTAATTGCCAAAAGCACATGTATTTAATCAGTTTTTAAAACTTTTTTAAACCAATTGAATACTGGATTGTTTATAACGATATAAATTTCAACCCAATTGCTATGCTTCGTGATATTCGTAAACAATATGAATTCTCTGCTTTGAATGAAGAAAACTGTCATTTGAATCCTTTCGACCAATTTAAAATATGGATGCAGGAAGTCCTGGAAAGTGACCAACCGGAACCTACCGCCATGATTCTTTCTACCGTTGACAGTCAGTTACACGTACATTCGCGAGTGGTGCTGCTCAAAGAATTCAGTGCCGTTGGGTTTACTTTTTATACCAATTACGAAGGGCATAAAGCACAGCAAATAGAACAAAACAAGAGCGTTTCATTGTTGTTCTTTTGGCCGGCTCTGGAGCGTCAGATACGGATTGAGGGAGTGGTTGAAAAAATAGATGAAAAATCATCCAGCGACTATTTTAAGTCGCGTCCGCTGGATAGTCAGTTAGGGGCGTGGGCTTCGCCTCAGAGTAAAGTGATTCCGTCGCACGATTTTTTAGACGAACAATTTCAGGCTTATCAGTTGAAATTTGGAAATGATGTTCCTAAACCACCACATTGGGGCGGTTTTATAGTGAAACCAACTACTTTTGAGTTTTGGCAGGGACGCACTAATCGTTTGCACGACAGGTTGTTTTATCATTTTGAAGAAGGTGCCTGGATAATTTCAAGATTAGCACCCTGACTTCATTGATAACAGTCAGAACCAGTGGTCAATAGGCGGGCAATTTAGAATGAAAATGTAGTTTAATGTTTATTGGCAATTAAAGAGTATCTTTGCACCGCTTATTAAACTGATAATAAAAATGAATTTTACGGAATTAAATCTCAATGCACCTTTAGTTAATGCGTTGAACGACTTAGGAATAACAAAAACTACAACCATACAGGAAAAAGCTTATCCCGTTATTATGTCCGGTAAAGATGTGGTTGGTATAGCTCAAACAGGTACCGGTAAAACCATTGCCTATCTTTTGCCCTGCTTGCGTCAATGGAAATTTACAAAAGAAAGACATCCCCAAATTTTAGTTGTTGTTCCTACCCGCGAACTTGTAGTTCAGGTAGTGGAACAGGTTGAGAAACTTACTGTTTACATGAATGTACGCGTAGTAGGTGTTTTTGGTGGTGTGAACATGATTCGCCAAACTCCCTTGCTTATGGAAGGTGTTGACGTATTGGTTGCCACTCCTGGTCGCTTGTTGGATTTTGCGTTGAACGGTACATTGAAATTAAAATCGATCAAACGGTTTATTATCGATGAGGTTGATGAGATGTTGAATCTCGGTTTTCGTCCTCAACTTATTCGCGTTATCGATTTATTGCCTACAAAACGTCAAAATCTGATGTTTTCGGCTACCATTTCCGAAGAATTGAAAGATCTGGTTCACGATTTCTTCGTGGAACCTGTTGAAATAGAAGCTGCTCCAACGGGAACACCCCTGGAAAAGATCAAACAAATTGGTTTTAAAGTGCCGAACTTCTTTACGAAAGTAAACCTGTTGGAATTTTTGATGGAGACTACTCCGGAATTCTCTAAGGTACTTGTTTTTACTTCCACAAAGAAACTGGCCGATGCGCTTTACGAACAACTGGAGCCTAAGTTTGTTGGTCAGATTGGATTAATTCACTCTAACAAATCACAGAATAATCGTTTCGAGTCCCTGAATAATTTCAAGGCCGGATTAAACAGAATGCTTATTGCCACAGACATTGTAGCGCGTGGGTTGGATATCTCGGATGTGTCGCACGTGCTTAATTTTGATGTGCCCGAAGTGGCCGAAAACTATATGCACCGTATCGGTCGTACCGGTAGAGCGGATAAGAATGGTGTAGCTATCACCTTTATCACCAAGGCGGATACCGAATTCAGAGCCAGCATTGAGGCATTGATGAACAAAAAGATTCCAATCGTGAAGATGCCTTTGGAGGTTGAAGTTTCAGCCGTATTGACGGATGATGAATTGCCACAAGTGAAAATGAAAAATACGCTTGTAACCCTACCTAAGAAAGAAGAAGGCGGTGCTGCATTTCACGAGAAAAAAGGCAAAAACCTAAAAGTAAATATGAAGGTCAGACGTCCGGAAGCCATGAAGCTGAAATACAAGAAACCTAAAACAAGGGGACAAAAGAAAACAAAATAATTCATGTAACCTGTAGTGTATTTGATGGATATTTTCAATAAAATATAAAAGACATTGAATTGCACACTGTTTATCAACGAGTGACCTCGTCCGATGAACCGAAAAACAAGTGAAGTTGGCGTTTGAAACTGTCCTGTTTGAGCGACGAAGGAGCGAGTTTGGACGGTTTTAGCCAACTGAGCGTAAGTTTTTCGAGTGAAGCGTCCGTCAGCTGACGGATTGACTTTTTTGCTTACTTTTTGTGTTAAGACAAAAAGTAAGTCAGGGTGTGGGACGGAAGCCCCGACAAAACAAAACAACTTTTTCTGAATATACTATGCGTTCATGCATTGCTTTCTAAGCAAAACAGGGGAAAAATACATTTTGATATGTATTTTCCCCTGTTTTGTTTTTACCCAATGATACCGGGTGCCTGTTTACGTATTTGAACATTTATTTATATCTTTTGTTTTATAAGTTGAAGTCCTGTTTGCCCATACAGCCTAACTCTTAGATGTTTGGCGAGGAAGATAGAAACTATAATATCAACTTAAAAGCAAAAAAATATGAAAAAAAAATTACTTAGTTTTATACTGGTTTTTTGTACAGTAATATTTGTATCTGCTCAGGATGCGGTCTCGAAAGTACCTGTACAAGGTGAAGTGATTCCCAATACGCATTGGTCTGTTTCTCTAAAAGGTGGAGGAAGTTATTTTCGTACCGGAGGTATGCAATATAATTATGCCCTCGATTTTTTTAAACGAAGCCGGCTCGACTTTTTTAGTGTGCTCGGTGGAACTGTTGAGTATACGTTCAATCCTATAATTGGTTTAGGTCTGGATATGACTTATATCAACTACAGTCGGTGGAATGATCTGAACGAGGATCGAGTGAAGGATAATTATTTAAGTGCTAACACGAAGGATGTGGCACTTTTTGGTTCGCTGAACCTGACCAACATTATTACTCCCAAAAGAACCGGTTTCTGGGAAAAGCTCAACCTCTATGCCAATCTGGGTACAGGAATCGCCTTTTACAAGTACGATGTTTCCGGGCATAGTGCCAGTCCAAGTTCGTTCTTAGCGCTTGGAGGCTTGAATTTGGAATATAACATTAGCAAATCGTTTGCTATTGGAGGAGAAGTGCAATACCGCTACTATGCCAAAGATGATATGGGCTATTATGCCAATTATCAGCCAACCGGATTCTCAGATGCTGCACTAGCTACCTTGAGTCTGCGGTATAAAATGAATGCTACCGGTGCGAAGAAACACGTGCGGAATATCAATGCACTGGAATATGTTCCGTTGGATGCTGATAACGATGGTATAAGCGACTTAAAGGATAAATGCCCCGATACTCCAGCAGGAGTGAAGGTCGATTCTGTGGGTTGTCCGGTTGACTCGGATGGCGATGGTGTGGCCGATTATCTGGATAAGTGCCTTGATACTCCTGTCGGTGTAAGTGTCGACTCTGTGGGTTGTCCTGTCGATACGGATGCGGACGGTGTGGCCGATTATCTCGACAAATGCCCTGCAACTCCTGCAGGCGTTAAAGTAAATGTGCAGGGCTGCCCGATTGATACGGATGGTGACGGTATTCCCGATTACCTCGACAAATGTCCTACAGTGGCAGGAGTAGCAGCTAATCACGGTTGTCCGGAAGAAGTGGCAGCTTTACCACCATTCCCAACAATAATGGGAGTTTCGAACTTTAAAATCGGATCGGCAGCCATTAAACCGGTTTTTGTTCCAATTCTGAACATTCTGGTTGATTATTTAAAAGCAAACACAAATGCAGTGGTCGATTTACAGGGTAATACCGATAGTACCGGTAGCGATGATCTGAATCAACGATTATCCGTTAAGCGTGCCAAATCATGTGCCGGCTATTTAGTGAAGAAAGGTATACCTGAAAATCAAATAACGACTCAGGGATTCGGTGAGAAAAAACCGATAGCCACCAACGCCACTGCCGCAGGCAGAGATAAGAACAGACGTTGTGACTTTGTCATCAGTCGTAAATAATGTCCTAAGTATTCTATATAGGATATGTTGAGAAACGATTCTTTTGCCACGGAGTGGCTAAATGTGAATAACCCCTAGTGAGCGTAGCGATACTAGGGGATGTTGAATAACGAAGAACCCCAGCCCCGAAGTGGGCTGAATAACACCTTAATATATTGTTATTAAACCCTTTCAGGGCTTTGGTTCTTGACATCCTTTTGTCCGTCCCGATACATCGGGACGGTTATTGGCTACGCCGATTTTCAATTCATATTTAGTCCTTTCAGGACATTTATATTTGTAGGTATAAAAGTAGTGCAAAGGGAACTGGCTAATAAGCAAAAAACCTTGCATCTCACATAAAAAATGGTACTGTACATTGTTACCGGAATCATACTGCTTTTTCAGGAGACCCTAAATAATCTACAAAATATCCAACAAAGAAGAGGATGTCCAATACGGACATCCTCTTCTTTTTGTGAATACATTTTATAAATATCTGTTTTGTCACCTAAGAGTAATGGTTCGGTATCTGTCTTCAGCTGACGAATTGACTTTTTTTGCTTACTTATTTGCGTCAAGCTTACATAAAAGAAGCCTTTTTGATAAATAGAGAAAGCGCAATTTTCATGCTACCCCTAAATGCCTAAAGGAGAATTGAAGAGTGGTTTGTGAGATTTTCAGAACAATATGAGACGAAACTAATCCAGAGCCCCCTTCAGGGGGGGTGGGGGCGGTTGTTTCTTAAGAGGCAAAAAAGTAAGTCAGGGTTTGGGGCGGAAGCCCCGATAAAACAAAATGACTTTTCCTAAATGCACTACGGGTTGTATTTATTTCAATTGCCGTCCCATTTATGGGACGGATAAATGATATAGAACTAGACGGCTTTAGCCAAATTGAAACAATTATTTGGCTAAAGCCGATATTAGTTTTACATTCTCATCCGTCCCATAAATGTGACGGCAATTGATGCTGAGAATACGACATTATTTATTTTCACTTACTTAGATCAGCGTTTATCCGCGCCTGCCTGCGGTGGGCAGGTTCTATTCTTCTATTTATTTTGATTTGATGATACACATTATATCTTTCTTGCTACTTACTTTAAATCGACAATTTATCTTTGCCGATAATCGTATTTCTAAGTTTCATTGTAAAGATATACAAAATAGGAATAAGTGATAATGCATTTGCCCAAATCAGCGGAGCATTGTGTAATAATATCCCATAATACATCCATAGAGTAATACAAGCCACAACAATGCAATACATTGTTAGCGAAATACTATGCGTATCTTTTGATCGAAATACTTTGATTGCTTGGGGAAACTGATTTAAAACAGATAATAAAGAAGCCAGATAACCGATAAGTTCAACAAAATTCATGAGCTGTGATTTTTTTTAGATGAATAATTAGCGTGTAAAAATACGAAAGATATTTGATAAAACAACTTAGTGTCACTCTGCCAATAACAAAGAATGAAAAAAAGTTCCCCCGGTCAGCAATCAGCTAACAGGGGGACACTTTTTTAATTACGAATTATGAATTATAAATTATGAATTATCAACTATTTATCGTGTCCGTAATCTTCTCCGTTCTGATCATAAAATACCGGGCAAAATTTTCGTCCTTCATATGTTCTATCAGGTCTTTTTGCCAACCCTTAGCCTCTTCCGACAGTGCCATCAGTTTCTTGTTGTTTTCCAAATGGTCAGGATCTTTTTTCTGAAACTTAGCCATATCGTGAAAAGCTTCCAGCCATTTCTCATACTTATCCAAAAAAGCAGCTTGCTCCTTTGTAAGTACAATCTCTTCCACTTTATCTTCAATTATTTCTGTTAGTTTTACAGCACCGCTTGCTGTAAGTACCGTTGCGCTGGCTATCAGCCCCAGTTTTTTCAAAAAGTCGCGACGCTTATATTCATATCCATCCATGCTTTCTATTTTTAGTCAGACTTCTCTACAGTAGCTGTATCGTTCTGTTAGTTGGTTAAGTAATTGATATTATTTATTAAACTGTTTTCTTTTTTTCTTGAATGCAATCATCCTTGGAGCAGGTCTTCCAACCCATATCCAAACTAGTAACTGTCAACTGATAAGACACTATTAATTGTCAACTATCAACTGTCAATTGTCAACTTCTTACTGTCCACTTGCATGCGAAATCGTTTCCTTCACATCATCCTCCATATAGAATGCCTCCAGCCCCTCTATTTCCAGTATCGACTCAGCTATCTGCTCACTATTGTATTGCTTTTCTATGGAGCCAAATTTATTGAGCAATTCCAGTTGTTCATCACTGCTCAGCGCCTTATCGGCCAGCTTGAAAAGTACATTGTTTTCCTTGCTGATATGCTCGCGCAGTAAATCCACATAACCCTGCATATACTGGTAAATTTCGGGCAAGGCCGACACGTTACCTGCTTTATATACATTTATTCGCTGGCTGATTCCTTTCACAAATTCCCGACCTTCCACATGCTCGTGAAGCATTACTGCCACTGGTCCGTGCACTTTCGAGAAGCCCTTTTCTTCCAATAGCGGAAACAATACCTGTTCCTCTTTCGCATGATGAAAACCATCAGCATAGGTTTTTATCAGGTTTACCACCAGTTCCATATGTGCCGTATCGCTAGCACAATTCAGTACCATTTTTTCCATCACATCTATCAACCTGAGGATGTAGACATGATCGTTTTCCAAATTTTGTGTTGCTGTGTTCATTTCAAGTAGATTAATCTAAATTGTTCCAATCTTATAACTTTAATCAGCATTTTTTGTTCAATAAAAATTCAATTTTTTTCGAACCCATACACATAAAAAATCCCCACATTCTCATGCAGGGATAGTAGTTGAGGGGATGGAAATGGAACGGTTAAGTAGGAATGATTGGGTGGGAGAGTGACAGTGACAGTTGGTCGGAATACTTTGGGTCTGTTGAAGACCTATTTATTGCCACGAAGTGGCTAAATGTGAATAACCCCCAGTGAAGCTTGCGGAACTGGGGGACGTGAATGACCACAGATCACAACCCCGAAGTGGGTTGAACATCATATAATATGTTGTTGTTGAACCCCATTCAGGGTTCTTTTTATCTTTTATTCTTGTCCGCCGGTTTTACCGGCGGTTATTCACATTAAATCCTTTCAGGATTTCTTATTTTCAAATTGAATTGTATTCATAAACTTACTCTTTAGCTATCTCAATTAAAGCAAGGTTTAACTCATTCAAAGTGAGTTCAAACTCACTTCGTAAATCATCTACAATAATAGCATCTAATTCATTTGAGATTAGACTTATTGCAAATAGAATTGCATCTTCTATTAATTTTTTATTCATAATTTCTCTCGATAATTTCAACCTACAGCCATTTTAGCTGATTCTTTCCACAAATAGGGAGGAAGTGGTTCACTCAATTGCCAACTGATACTCATGGGTTTTGAACCATAATGTTCAATATAATTTCCTTTTCCAATAAATACATAAGATAACGAGTTCTTATATTCGTTTTTATTTCGTTCTCTTACAAACAGCAGTATGGATTTACCTTCATTTTTATGATCAATATAAGAAAGTCCTTTTCCCTTATCGGGACGAGTCGCATTTTGTGATTGCAATGGAATAATGTATCACTTATTGCATAATCTTGATACAAAGTTGTTGGAGAGAAATCCTTTTCTGATTTTATAAGGTCAATGAATAATAACTCAGTATTCAAATTTTTACTTTCAGCAACGCCCTCTCTGTTAGAAGACTTCTTATCGAAACTACTAAATCCAACGGCAGCTAATATTTGCTCTCTAGTATATCTACTATGAATTTTGAGAGGTTGAGAATATGGTAGTTCAATATCTCTTTCAATAAAGTCAATCTTATCAATTAGAATATCAAGCAATTCAATTATTTCATCGACTAGAATTTTGTTATTTCCAATAGCTCTAATACTTTCTTCAAGTGAAATAAATGCTCCGGCATCTTGCCATACATCATAATGAAGCATCAAGCACATTGTTTTTTCTTCTTCATTCAAAGATTCGAAATCAATTTGAAAATCAGTTTTTGCTAATGAAAGAATAAATTCGAAATAAGAAATAGAGCAACAAGAAAGCCATTTCTTACTTATTGTTCTGTAAATTTCCTTTTCATTTATTGTTGAATAATCTTCAATCTCTTCAGCCATTGCGCAGAGTCTTTTCCAATTTCCTTTTTTGTAAATCAATTCAAGCGGAATATGATAGAAGGTAGAAAAGTTTTTTAGCGTTAGTGGCAACAGGGTTTGATGTTTGTAATTTCTGATTTTGATTAAAAGCTGATTGATATTGAATGCTGTTGCATTTTGAATATTTTTCAAGATAAACCTCTTGACTTTTTTTTCTAAAACAATAGAACAACCTAAAGGTAAATGAGGAAAATCGTCATCTATTTCTTTTCGAATTGGTGTAGTTGTTTTACCTACTAAAGCCCTGAATTTACCTTCAAAGTCATATTCAGGTCTTGAATTACCTACAAAATCCATCACTGTTAGACAATCCTTTTCGTCAGATAGTCTTAATCCTCTTCCTAACTGTTGGAGAAAAACGGTTAAACTCTCGGTGGGTCGAAGAAACAACACTGTATCAATCTCAGGTATATCAACCCCTTCGTTAAATATATCAACAACAAAGAGATAATTTATTTCTCTGTTGCGGAATTTCATTCTTAATTCCTCTCTATATTGATTTCGGTCACTAACAAGATAATCTGATTTTAATCCAGCAAGTGTAAATTTTTCAGCCATGTATTGTGCATGTTCTTGAGTTACACAAAAACAAAGCGCTCTAACTTCTTCAACATCTCGCAAGTATTTCTTGAGATTAGTAATTATCTCACCAACACGTTTGTCATTCTGAGTATACAATTTTGTCAACTCACTTGGTAAATACCTCCCATTCTGCCAAGTAGTATTTGATAAATCAACGCTGTCTGTAATGCCAAAGTATTGAAACGGACAAAGCAACTTACGATTCAAAGCCTCAGGCAATCTAATTTCTGCAGCAACTGTATTTGAAAAATCTTTCAGAATATCTTCACCATCCATTCTTTCAGGTGTAGCTGTCAAGCCAAGCAGAATTTTTGGTGTAAAACGATTTAAAATTGGTCGATAACTGTTTGCTGCAATATGATGAACCTCATCGACTATAATAAAGTCATAGAATGTATTTGTAAGATTTAATGTATCGATTCGATTCTTTAATGTTTGAACCGATGCAAATACACAATTATATTTTTCTGGTTCTATGCCATCACACCATAACTCGCCAAAGTTATTATCCTTTAGAATTCCTTGAAATGTTGATTGTGCTTGTTGCAGTATCTCTTTTCTATGAGCTACATAAAGTAGTTTTGCCGTAGGATTATGCTTTCTAAAGTTTTTGAAATCAAATGCCGAAATTACTGTCTTACCCGTTCCTGTTGCTGCAACAATTAAATTACGATATCGATTATGAACTGTTCGTTCTGTTTCAAGCTTCTCTAATATCTCCATTTGAAATGGAAACGGTTTTATATCAAAGAACAAGGAAGAATCGTTCTTGTCAACTCCCCTCTCTCTTTTTAGTGCTAACCTTAATTTGTCTGAATGCTCTGTTTTATCAAATGTTTCAAATTCACCATCCTGCCAATAGGTGTCAAAGGTTTTCTGGAATTTGTCAATAATGTGTCCAACTTCTTTCGTTGTAATTTTCATATTCCACTCTAAGCCACTTGTAAGTGCAGAGCGAGAAATGTTTGATGACCCAATATAGCCAGTATGAAACCCCGTATTTCGATGAAATAAATAAGCTTTTGCATGAAGTCTCTCGTTTTCTGTATTGTATGAAACCTTTATTTCTGTGTTTTTTAGACCAGATAGAAATTCAACAGCTTTCAGATCTGTTGCACCCATATAGGATGTTGTGATAATTTTAAGGGTACCACCTCTTTCAGTAAACTCAGTTAGTTCTTTCTCAAAAATTCTTATGCCAGTCCATTTGATAAATGAAACCAGAAAACAAACTTTATCGGAAGAAAGAATCTCTTTTTTTATTTCACTTTCAAGGGAAACGCCTGCATTGTTGCCGGTAAATAACTCACTTTGGGATAATCTTGTGTATGGAGTTATCTCCTTTAAGTGTTTCTCAAATTCATTCTCAGGAATTCCAGAGTCGATTTTATTTATAATTGCAGTAAGAATCTTAGCTTGTGTCTCAATTAAATCATCCTCAAAATCCTCTTCATTCAATTCATCTCTTAGAAGTCTAATAATATTATTTGATAGCGTAATTTGCTTTTCAAGACTGTCATCGCCTGATATTAGATTCAAAGCCAGCTTTATAATTTCAATTAAGTATTGAGATAAAACTCGAGAAGCCTCACTTTTATCAATTGGACTTTCTTTTATGAAGAAAGTCGTTTTGTTCAATTTCTCTAATTGAGAAACGACTAATTTATTTACTAATTGCTCATATAAGCCTGTTTGAATCATTATGTAAGATTTTATAAAAGTAACTTAGTCTATTTGGAATCTCTCTTTGTATTAATTAGAATGTCAAAATTAAACATTTTATTTCAATGAACAATCTCCATTATTTTGTTTCTACGTTTTTTCTTTGTCCTATTTTTAGTTTTATATCCATGTATGGGTGGGGTTGAATTTGGGCAATACAAAAGTCTTAAATTGTCGACTATAAATCAAAGACTATACGTCACTTAATGTTATTTTATTCCATAAATATTCTTCGGTTTGCTTCTAAGTTTTGCATTTTCCTACATCAAATCCTTGCAGAATTCCCCTCCAAAATTTCAAATTCGGCAGTCCATTCTGTTTCATCTTCTCATAATAGCCCTCTCAAAACTGTTATTTTATGTTAACCTGTATTTTTCACTTATTGAATAATTCGTCGTTTTAAAACCCCTTTTAAGACTTGATATTTTAATTGTTTTAATGCATTTTTTGAGGTCAAATTGGGCTGTATGGTTTCTTAATTAAACTTAAATTAGGCGGCTTAACTATTTGTAATTAGAAAATATTTTTCTAGTTTTGCGTCGTGTTAATTAACACCGTAGGAATGCCGGTTTACAGGCTTTCTATTTGTGTATCTGACATATAAATAAAAATATAATCATCAATTTAAATCTACTGTTATGGGAGAAATCAATGAAACCGGCCACGCTATGAATGTTGCCAACTTTTTTAAATTAACGACTTATTGCCAAGGGTATGGGATAAAATACAACCCCGCGAATCCTAATCTGCAAATTGCAAATCTGCTAATGTTGGGCGATAATGCCAAGTCTCTTTCGGGAATAGTAAATGAAATGCTGCCTCCGCGCGATGCCGCTCGCTCTGCTCGTGCTTTAGCATTCAAACCGCTATCTCCATTGGCTACCCGCTTGCTTAATGCAATTAAAGCCAGCACCACAGACAGCAAAGTGGATGATAACATCAAAACGTATGTCAGAAAAATTAAAGGAGAGAGGGCGTCGGACAAAATAGAGGTAGCAAAGGTAGCAGGTGCTGCAGCCACTGATGAAACAAATCAGCAGTCGTCGTCGCAACTCGATTTTAATAATCGTCTGAACTTTCTGGATATATTAATCAAGCAGCTGGCGTTCATACCGCAATATACACCTAATGAGCCGGAGTTGCAGCCTGCTTCGCTTCGGGCTTTGTATAACGACTTAAGTGCGAAAAATACGGTGGCGGTAGAAGCCGAAGTGAAAATAGAGAATGCCCGCATTGCTCGCGATAAAGTGATGTATGCACCTCTTACCGGGTTGGTGGATGTGGCTCTGGACACAAAAACATATGTAAAATCGGTATTTGGTCCTACCAGTGCTGAGTACAAACAAATATCAGGATTAAAATTTTCTCCAAATAAAAAATAATTACTAACCATAGTCACTATCTCTGTAAATTGACAAACCACGATTGATTTTTCTCAATCGTGGTTTTAATTTTTTGCTGAATAATTATTTATTTTTGCTGACTTTTTTACTGTTTTGCTCTCCTGATAGAAAATTCTCGCCCCCCTAAAGTTACAAATTCAACCCCGATTTATATTTTTTGCTCCCCGAATTATATTATTAACACCCCGACTTGTCTTTTTAATACCCCGATTTATATTTTCTTCGCCCCGATATATATATTTAACACCCCGATTTACATTTTATGTACCCCTAATCATATTTTCTCCGCCCCGAATTATACTTTTAAGATCCCGATTTGTATTTTAAGCGCCCCGGTTTATAAATGAAAAGGTTCGTATGATAAACTCACACGAACCTTTTTTATTGATAAATAGATGTTTACTCCCTATTTACTTTTACAATCGTTCTGCTGGGATTGACCTCGTCTGGTGAACCTGCCTACCGCAGGCAGGCCGAAAAACAAGTGAAGTTGGCGTTTGAAACTGTCCTGTTTGAGCGACGTAGGAGCGAGTTTGGACGGTTTCAGCTAACTGAGCGTAAGTTTTTCGAGAGAGGCAGGCGCAGTCAAACACTTTCTTCCTTTTTCCCTCTCCCATTGGAGAGGGTGTCCGCCAACTGGCGGACGGGTGAGGTGTTTTTTTGCTTACTTTTTTGCGTCAAGGCAAAAAAGTAAGTGGGGTTTTAGGGGCAAAGCCCCATTTCAAATGAATGAAGTATAATTATAACTCCTTACAGTCCAAAAGTATCAGCTACTGCTTTACACACTACTTTACCATTTACAATATTTAAACCTTTGCGCAGATCTTCGTTTTCTTCGCAAGCTTTTTCCCAACCCAGGTTCGCCAACTTCAGTGCATAAGGCAAAGTAGCATTGGTGAGTGCAAGGGTAGAGGTAAACGGTACTGCACCGGGAATATTCGCCACACAGTAGTGCATAATTCCATCCACGGTATACACAGGTTCGGCATGAGTAGTAGGGTGCGAGGTTTCGAAACATCCGCCCTGGTCGATAGCCACATCCACCAATACCGAGCCGGGTTGCATCAGTTTCAACATGTCGCGGGTAATAAGGTGTGGCGCTTTAGCACCGGGTATCAGCACTGCGCCAATCACCAAATCGGTATGAGGCAGCAATTCTTCGATATTGTAGGAAGTAGACATAAGGGTATCCACATTAGCCGGCATGATTTCGGCAAGGTAACGCAAGCGAGGTAGAGATATATCGGCTATGGTAACATGTGCGCCCAGTCCGGCAGCCATCAGAGCAGCCTGTGTACCTACCACACCACCACCCAATACCAATACATGAGCAGGTTTCACACCCGGTACGCCACCGAGCAAAATGCCTTTACCACCTTTAGGTTTCTCCAGGCAGCGTGCGCCATCCTGAATAGACATGCGTCCTGCCACTTCCGACATAGGAATGAGTAGGGGCAAGGTATGGTCGGCTTTTTCCACTGTTTCGTAGGCCAGGCACACGGCTTTGCTTTCAATCATGGCCATGGTCAGTTCCTTGCCCGATGCAAAGTGGAAATAGGTAAATACCAGTTGGTTGGGGCGGATCAGTTTATATTCGCAAGCGATAGGTTCTTTCACCTTCATAATCATTTCGGCAGCAGCGTATACTTCGGCGGCAGTAGGGATAATCTCGGCACCTGCTTTGATGTATTGCAGGTCGGTAAAACCACTGTTCTCGCCGGCATGTGTTTCTACCATTACCGTATGTCCATGTTGAACCAATGTTTTAGCTCCCGATGGTGTCAAGGCAACGCGGCTCTCGTTGTTCTTGATTTCTTTTGGAATTCCAATTTTCATATGCTTGTTTTTTTATAGGTAAATAAAGTGAATGTATGTGTTTTATAAGCTTGATAAAGTGATTGTCTGAATTTAATGCAGTACTCTTTGTCTGTATTAATTGCCGTCCCATTTATGGGGCGGATAGATATACAAAACAGATATTGGCTTTAGCCAAATAGTAGTTGAAGTTTGGCTAAAGCCCTAAAAATTTTAATCATTTATTCCGTCCCATAAATGGGACGGCAATTGAACTAAATCCATTTCTAATCTAACAATCAGAACATAATAATATCTCTTTCCAAGTATCATATTTCTTATTTCTGCATAAATACGCTGTAAAAATACAAGATTAATTTCAATTTGGAACATGAAATTAAATTTATTTGCATCAGGACTTAAATAAATTTTGTAAAGGCTTATTTGTAAGGACTTAGAGCCGGTTTTGAATCGTTTTCTGCAGGTGTGTATAAGTAGCAAAATACTTGATTTTCACTGTTTATTTACATAAAAACCTGCTAATATACTACGAAAAATGCAGGTGTACTTACAGATTGAAATCAATCCGATACGTACACCTGCATTCAGGGTGGTTAGTTATGCAGTAGTCAAATGTATGGTAACGTGGGTTCGATATAAGGCTGTCAAATCTCAATAACTTTTCGTAAGTCCGAAGTCTCAGTTGAACGGACTTGAATGTGAATTGAAAATCGGCGTAGCCAATAACCGCGGATGATGACTCCTTTATCTAAAGAGCCCTGAAAGGGTTCAATATCATAACATTGAACCCTTTCAGGGCTCATCCAACTCGTATATTTGCATCCGCCGGTTTTACCGGCGGTTATTCACATTTAGCCACTTCGTGGCAAGAATCCCTTTCCCTTTCCCTTTTCCTTCGCCTCTGCCTTTGCCTCAGCCTTCCCCTATAACCTCATTATCTTCACTGTGCTCGAATAACTTCCAAACACACCCAATCCATTTTTTATATTGCAATGAATCTGAACCGGTTCGGAGAATACATCATCCTCGTTGGCCACAGCTCTGGTGCGTAGGTAGAGATAATAATCTTTGCTGATTTGTTGGAGAGCAATAATAAGTTCCTCTTTAATATACGTAGATTGGTCGTAGAACTCAAAGGTATTCTCGCTCAGTTTAAACTTCATTGTGTACTCTTTCCCATTTATAATGTCATCTCCAAAAATACAAAATGGGTTGCTATCATCCTCCGTTTGCAGTGGATCCGACGAATAGGCTTGCGGGTCTATATTCTCTGAAATCTGAGAATCGCTATAAAATACTTTGCCGTCAGGATATGTGTCTTTTCTCACAACTGTCAGTCGATAATAATTCTTTTCGTTGCCATTATCCTTCATTTTTATTTTGAACTCATAATCGGAGTATACTTGCTTAGAAATAGTGTCATACACATAACCCTTACTGCCATCCTTATTTATTATGTCTTTAACCGTATAATTATAATACGAATGTTCCGAAGTCACAGTAGTATCTACCGATACTATTTCCGGTCGGGTAAGTACCTTATCCTGGCAGCTCACGTCCGTTTTGTTCGGAACGATTACTACTAGTTTTATTATTTCGCCTATGGTCGGTATGTAGGTGCCTCTATAGTTTCCTTTATCGGTATGAATCATTTTTTCTTTAAACACATCATTCACATATACCGATACGGTGGCATTTTCAATACCCGTTATCGTGCTTTCTTCTTCCAGAAAGAACTTGCTTTCGGAAACGTTAGCCGATACTACCGAGTCGGGCGATACAAAACTGTTGACCACCAATACGGATTTGGTCATTGTTCCCTTAAACTCCACATCTTTCTCGCACGATGCAAACAGCACGATGCTTATTATCAGGCTTAAATATATTTTTACAGATTTCATTGTCGTATTTTTTTAGATGGTAAAGGATTAAAATTTATAGCTATAACTTACCGATGGTAAAATGGGGAAAATAGAATACTGAGTCAGTTTTTTGGTTGTTTTACTCGTATTGGTTACCGGATCGTAGCTGTATCTGTCGTTCTGCATCGTGATAAATGGGTTCTTCTGGTTGTAGGCGTTGTACACGCTGATGTTCCAGGTTCTGATACCATGTTTGCGTTGTTTGTGAAAGTTCATACCAATGTCAAATCGATGATAAGGGGCGTAACGATAATTGTTGCGCGATCCCACGTAGGGCAAATAGACATTGTATTGAGATGATGAAGAAGAGTAGCCATAACTGTATTCCGATGAAGTTTGATAATTGCCGGGCAGCGTTGTACCGGCAAAGTTCTGCAGTGCCAATGTTCCGCAACTACCGGTGCTGTAGGTCCAGGTGGTAGCTATGTCGAACTTTTCGGAGAACTTATGCGATAGCACGATATTGATATTGTGTCTGCGGTCGTATTTTGCCGGGAAAGCTACTCCGTTGTTCAATTCTTCACCCTCACGATCAAACAGTCGCTCTGTTTTCGACCAGGTATATCCAACCCATCCGGTGGTTTTTCCCACAGTTTTTTGTGCCAGAAACTCTATACCGTAAGCCCAACCGCGGCCCATGCTTACCTTGTCTTCCCAGCCGGTACTCGATCCCAGAAAGCTTGCACCGTCTTTGTACTCAATCAGGTTATCCATCGACTTGTAATAACCCTCTACCGATAGATCGAATAAATTCAACAAGTTGTAGAAAGCACCCAGCGAATATTGACTGGACTTCATAGGGGCAATGCGTTTGGTAACCGGTACCCACAAGTCGGTGGGCAGGCTGATATTACTGTTCGATAGCAGGTGAATGTACTGGCTCATGTAAGCATAGCCGGCTTTCAACGATAGTTTGTCGTTGAGCAAAACACGCGCGCCCAGTCGGGGTTGTAATGAGTTGTAAAATTGGTTTTGCACTATAAAGCTGGAGTAATGCAGTCCGGCGTTTATTTTAAATATACGGTTGATGCTGATATTATCTTCGGCGTATATCATTGTTTCGTGCGCACTTACATTTTTATCGCCAACGGTAGTATCGTTACGTTCGGTGCTACTGTCTTCTATTGTTTTAGACCTTGCCACCAACACACCCGGGCGAAAAGTGTGGAAGGTGTAATTAGCTCCGAATTTTATATCATGGTTAGAGTTAGGCGTGTAGTCAAAATCTACCTTTGCCGAATAATCAACAATGCCCGATTTGTATCTAACGTTTGTTGTTTCTTTCGAGTAGGTTACGGGCGAAGTAGTACTTGATTCGTAATCCGTACCAATACCCATGTTGAACCGGTAACGGGTATAGGCCGCTGTAGTATTCATAAACAGTTTGTTGTTTATCAGGTGATTCCAACGCAACGCACTGATGATATTTCCCCATTTCCAGTCCACTTTGTCAATATCTGTTCGTTTATAAGTGTTGGTTGAGCCTGAGTTTGAATAATTGGAACCACTATTGTAAGTGTACTGATTCTTTACATTAATAACATCATCGCCCATATAGGTGCTTAGGAATAGTTTATCTCTGTCCGAAATGCGATGAGATATCTTGGCGTTTAAGTCGTAGAAATAATATCCCCCGCTGGTTTTATCCGTTGTACTTTTAGAATTGGCCATTGCCATAAACGGTTTTGCCAATAAATCGGCATAAGTTCTGCGGGCAGATATATTGAAAGTAGTTTTATCGCTGAAAAGTGGTCCTTCAAGATTAATCTTCGAAGATATTAGTCCAATGGTAAAGTTCCCGTGAAGTTTTTTGTTATTACCATCCTTCATTTGTATATCCACTACCGATGAAAGTCGACCGCCAAACCGTGCCGGAAAACTACCCTTGTACAGGGTTACGTTTTTAATAGCATCGGCATTGAACACCGAGAAGAACCCAAACAGGTGATTCACATTGTATACCGGTACTCCGTCGAGCAATAAAAGGTTCTCGTCCGGTCCGCCACCACGCACGTGAAACCCGGCTGATCCTTCTGTTCCTGCTTTAACGCCGGGCAACAGTTGTAATGCTTTCAGTACATCCGTTTCGCCAAACAGGGCAGGTATCGTTTTTATCTGTGTGATAGGTATGTCTATAGCACTCATTTGCGATCCTTTTACACCCAATTCCTTACGATTAGCTATAACCACTACTTCTTTCAGCTCAGTGGCTTCCTGCAGTTGAATGTTTATAACTGTGTCTTTAGATAATTTGAATACCCGCTGCTCACCACGGTACCCAACATAGGAGTAGGAGAGGGACACCTCGCTTTTGGGAAGTGTAAGTGAGTAAAAACCGTAGGCGTTGCTCACCGTTCCTTTGCCCGATTTTGCTTCGAATACCGAAGAACTAATAAGTGTTTCGCTACTTTTGGCATCGCTGATATAGCCACTTACTGTATAGCTTTGTGCCTGACCAACCACTGTAACAAACAGAAAAATGTAACATAATAGAAAGTTTCTTTTCATAAATAATTATTGTTGAGTTAAATATGCGGCAAAGATAGTTAATGCTATCTGACGATTAACAATGAGTAAACTGAATTTAGAGTTAATTATATAATTTTATGAACTTTGTTAATCTTATGCGGGTGTAAGAATGCTAATCTATTGAATTGTAATCTAAGATACCACTACAATGAAAAAGCCCTCCTGTTCGATTTCGAATAGGAGGGCTTTAGTAAACAAAACAACCTGATTTTGCTTGCAATATGCGTATGTATGCAGGGGTTTACAAATTTATTTTTAGTACATTGCTTGTGTAGCTTCCTACCAGACCAATTCCTCCATCTATATTGTTGAATATCTGGATAGGTTCAGAAAAGAGCTGATTAGCCGTTTTCAGATCAGATCGGGTTTTTAAAAACAAATAGAAACTATTGGAAACCGACTGCAAATCAATCTCTACAGTTTTCTTAGGTAACGGTCTTTGATATTCGGGTAGGTAGATACTTGCTGTGTCGCGAATGGTGAACGAAAGCGGATATGTTTTTCCATTAATCAATTCGTCGGTGAAAACATGAAATTGATTTTTGGACTCGTTGATAGCTGGAATGCCAGGTAACAAATCTTTCGTGTTGCCGGAAACGATATCATCCAGTGTATAATCATAGTTCACCTTCTTTTGACCGTTGAAAGTGCTTGTTTGGTTTACTACCAGGCGGTAATAGTTTTTCATGTTTGCGGCATCTGCAAAAGTAAGGATGTACCGAATGGTTCTGAACCTGTATTTGCCCACTACTATCGTTTCAGTTTTTGGCAATCCGTTATCAACGGTGTTCACCGTTTCAATGATGGGTTTTGCTCCTGTCCAGGTAACGGTAGAGTCGAGTTTCAAAATAGTTGCTTGAGGATAAATACTTGTTTCGCCGGTGATTTCTTCTTTTTCAGGAACCTTCACCACTAATTTTACGATATCTCCAACCGCCGGTTTAGTGCTGGAAAGGTATTTCCCATTTGAAGTATATTGCATTGTTTCTTTCAAAATGCCATTGCAATAGATGGATACTTCGGCATTTTCCACCGCTTTAAAAAGATAATCGTTGTTTAGAAAAAACTGACTTTCCGACACATTTGCCACGATGGTGGAGTCAGGTGTAATGAAACTATTGAGTACTAATTGCGATTCAGTGGTTTCTCCATCAAAGTCGATTTCTTTTTCACAAGATGTAAAAATTGAAATGCTCAGCAAAACAAACCATATGATATGTAGTGTTTTCATATTTCAATTTTTTAGAATTTATAAGTATAACTTACTGATGGAATAATGGGAAAAATAGAAGTCTGTATAAGCGAATTCTTTTTTGTGTAAACCTTTGTCGATTCGTTGTAGGTGGAATTCGATTTTACAGTGACTAAGAAAGGATTAAGTTGATTGTATATATTGTAAATACTTATATTCCAAGTTCTTATGCCATGTTTCCGCTTCTTGTTGAAGTTGATACTCACATCCAGTCGGTGATAGGGTTCGTAACGATAATTGTTTCGCGAACTGATATAGGGGATTGAATTCGTAACATCTACCGAAGTGGCATCACTAGGAATGGACGTTGTAGGACTGGTTCCCGGTATATCGGTGGCAAGGTAATTTTGCATGGATAATGTACCTGCGCTCCCCGAGCTGTATACCCATGTTGCCGATACATCAATCTTTTCGCTGAATTTATGCGAAACCACTATGCTCAGGTCGTGTCTTCTGTCGTATTTTGTTGGAAACGTTTTTCCACTGTTCAATACTTCACCGGGTCTGTCGAACAGACGTTCGGATTTTGCCAAGGTGTAGCCAATCCAACCTGTGGTTTTACCCACTGATTTTTGTGCCAGAAACTCAATTCCATACGCCCAACCGCGCCCAATACTTACTTTGTCTTCCCAGCCGGTGCTCGATCCGAAAAATGATGCTCCATCTATATATTCAATCAGATTATCCATTGATTTGTAGTATCCTTCTACCGACAATTCAATAAGATGATTCAAATTATAAAAAGTGCCAACAGTCACTTGCTGCGATTTCATTGGTTCAATTCTTTTGGTAACCGGCACCCATAAATCAGTGGGCAACGAAACATTATTGTTTGATAATAAGTGAATATACTGGCTCATGGAAGCATATCCGGCTTTTAATGATAGTTTTTCATTCAGTAAATAGCGTATTCCCAAACGCGGTTGCACTGAGTTGTAAAAATGATTTTGTACCAAAAACGAGGAATAATGTACGCCAATGTTTGCTTTAATGGCACGACTGATAGTTATGTTATCTTCTACATAGGCTATGGCTTCGTGTGAAACTATGTTCTTATCGCCAATCACTGTGTCTGAAGTGCCGGATGTATTGCTTTCCATTTCGGCAACCGTTACTCCGGGTCTGAAGCGGTGAAACGTGTAGTTGGTGCCAAACTTAATATCATTGTTCGTGTTCAGAGAATAATCAAAATCTATTTTTGCGGAGATATCTTCAATGCCTGAATCATAGTCTAAAGTTGTGTTTTTGAATGTTTCTTTTGCAGGAGAATATCTAACGGTTTGGTTTTCATTTCCAACGGCTAGGTCGAAACTATAGTGCGTATAGGAGCTGGTTGCATTCATAAAAAGCTTGTTGGAAATAATATGATTCCAACGTAATGCACTTATAATATTTCCCCAGTTCCAGTCCATCTTTAACCAGTTTGTTTCATATCCGTTTACACCACCACTAGCGTTTGTGTATTTTACTTCACTTTGTTTGATATTTGTATATATTACATCATTACCCACATAGGCACTTAAATAAATGCGATCTTTGTCTGAGAACTTGTGCGTTATCTTTGCATTCAGATCGTAGAAATAGTATCCTGCTCTGGTTTTCTTCAGGCTCTCCTCACCAATGGCCGACTTTAAGAATGGTTGTGCCAGCAGGTCGGCATACGTGCGACGGGCTGAGACATTGAACGTAGTGTTTTCACTTCCTAACGGACCTTCAAGATTCATTTTAGCCGAAATTAATCCGAGTGAAAAGCTGCCATGCAATTTTTTATTGTCGCCATCCTTCATTCTTATATCTACCACCGACGAAAGCCTTCCTCCGAATCGTGCCGGGAAACTGCCTTTGTATAATGTCACGTTTTTAATGGCGTCTGCGTTGAATATGGAGAAAAACCCAAACATGTGATTTACGTTATAAACGGGTACTCCATCGAGCAACAACAGGTTTTCATCGGCACCACCACCGCGAATATACAAACCGGCCGAACCTTCGACACCAGCCTTTACACCCGGCAACAATTGTAATGCTTTAATCACGTCTTTTTCACCAAAAAGCGACGGCACTGTTTTTATCAAACTGATAGGAACATCGATAGTGCTCATTTGAGAGCCTTGCACTCCTATGTTTTTTTGATTGCCAATTACAACCAGTTCTTTCAGTTCTACAGATTCATTAATCCGTACATTGATAATTGTATCTCTTGTAAGATCAAATGATTGATGATTTAAAGTATATCCTGTATAAAAATAGCTTAGATTCACCATACCCTTAGGGATAGTCAGAGAATAAAAACCATACGCATTACTTAAACTTCCTTTTTTTGAATTTGCATCATAAATCGACGCTCCTATCAATGTTTCCCCACTTTTTGCATCTGTAATGTGTCCACTAATGGTAACACTTTGAGCATGAGTGAACAAAGAAAAAAATGTAAACACTATGAATGTGAGGATGAATTTCGTCATAGAAACGCATTCTTGTTAAAGTGATATGCAAATATATTTATAACTTTTGTTTTATAATGTAGTAAAACGTTTATAATGCTAAAAAAGTTTGTAGATTATAGAATGATATTTTTTTTTAAGTGTTGTAGTAATTAATTCATATTTCATTGATAATGAATGATAAAAAATCCCCGCAGCTCAATAAAGAGTGCGGGGATAGTAGATGTGGTGGGCGTTTCGGGTTTATTTAGCCAATTGATAAACCTCATCGAGCGTGTAAATGGTGGAATGATAATTTCTGGCTGCGTGGATCATTGCTTTAACTACTATTTTTTCCTTGATGGGCCTGAATTGCTTCAATAATCCTATTTTATTCAACCGGCGTAGTACTGATAATTTGATCCTTTCGCTAAGTCGTATTTCATTTCTGTTTCCATAAAGTTTACCGGGGCGTAGAATATTTATATATTCAAACGGTAAATGTTGAACCGATTTGTCAAGTTTTCCTTTCATTTTCATGTAGAACGTGTTCGAATTGACATTGGCACCAGCCGACGAAACCAATACATAGGCTGTAACTCCATTTTGTGCTGCAACTTCGGCCACCTTGTACTGATAGCTGTAATCTACCTTGTATTGCTCGTCTTTTGTTCTAGCTTGCTCCACAATAGCGCCCCATGTGGAGAACAGTACATCGCCTTGTACCATATCTTTCCATGTTTCGGGTGTATTGAAGTCAATGATGTGCTCGGTTAGTTTTGAATTACTTAAGCCACAGGGCTTGAGTCCCAGAGAAATGATTTCCGTAAAATTTTCGTTTTCAAAAAGTTTTTCGATTAGTTCTTTGCCTACCGTTCCGGTAGCTCCAAGAACAATTGCTTTGTGGATACTCATAAGATACAATTTAGTTACAGGTTATGCTATTTAGTAAAATATTATTCATTGATGAGGGTACTATCAATACTATAAAATTTATGCATGTTCCAACCAGGGTACTTTTATCCGAATGTAGCTTGCAAAAATAATGAATGATTTTAGAACGAAATGTAGTGAAATAAATTTAGTTTAAATTAATTTGTAGTTTTATGAGTGGCAATTACTCTTTGTGGCAGTAGTAAATAATGTGCATATCCAAAAAACAATCCCCACAAACCCATTGGGAATGTGAGGATTATGGATGGGAATGTTGTACCTTATTTTGCCAGTTCGTGAACTTCGTCGAGGGTATAAATGGTGGAATGTGTTTTCCGGGCAGCATGAATCATTGCCTTAGCCACTTTTATGTCCTTAATGGGCTTGTAACGCTTAAATAAACCTATTTTATTCAGACTGTACATTACAGATAATCCAACTTTTTCGCCAATCCGTTTTTCGGTTCGTCTGCCATATAGCTGGCCCGGGCGCAAAATGTTGATGTATTCAAACGGCAGACTCTGAACTGCTTCGTCCAGCTTGCCTTTTGTGTTCATATAGAAAGCTTTTGAATTGGCATTGGCACCTGCCGATGATATCAGCACATAACTCGTAGCTCCGTTTTCCACAGCTATTTTGGCAACATTGTATTGGTACGTGAAGTCAACCTTAAACTGCTCTTCTTTGCTTTTTGCTTTGGCAATAGTTGTTCCCAAAGCCGAAAAAAGGACATCGCCCTTTACTAGGTCTTTCCAGGTTTCAGGGTAATCAAAATCAATGACATGTTCGTCAAGTTTTGAATTTGTAATTCCACTCGGACGGCGTACCAGAGAGATAATTTCCGAAAAATGTTCGTTTTCAATCAGTTTTTTGACAAGCTCTTTTCCTACCATACCGGTAGAGCCTATCACAATTGCTTTTTGGTTATTCATAATAAGTTAGTTACAGGTTGTTTTTGTTGCGTTATATATGTAGTACTATTACTTTTCATTACAAATGCATACATTGAATTACATTTTAGTACAGCGAAATAAATTGTAATAATAAACTCATTCATGTAATTGAATAGGAGTGATGCTTACAATTAGCAACAACCCCCTCTATCAACTATCTATATGTATATCTCTGAATCCTAAGAAATACAATACGCCATCCAATCCAATAGTAGAAATAGATTGTTGCGCATTGGCTTTCACCTTTGGTTTAGCATGAAACGCAATTCCAAGTCCGGCGAGATTCAACATTGGTAAATCGTTGGCTCCGTCGCCTACAGCAATTACTTGCTCCAAATCAATTTTCTCTACCTGAGCAATCAGTTTCAGCAATTCAGCTTTTCGTTTACCGTCAACAATATCACCCACATGATTTCCGGTAAGTTTACCATCGATAATTTCCAATTCGTTGGCGTAAACATAATCCACATCGAACAGTTTTTTCAGATGATTACCAAAATACGTGAAACCGCCCGAAAGTATAGCAATTTTAAAGCCACATTTTTTTAAGATGTGCATCAAGCGTTCGGCACCATCCATAATGGGTAGGTTTTTTGCTACTTCTTCCATCACGCTTTCGTCCAATCCCTCGAGTAATGCTACCCGTTGTTTGAAACTCTCATTAAAATCAATTTCGCCACGCATGGCTGCTTCGGTAATCGCTCTCACCTTTTCGCCCACTCCTGCACGATCGGCCAATTCGTCTATCACCTCTGTTTTGATAAGTGTTGAATCCATATCAAAGCATATCAACCGGCGGTTGCGGCGGAACATATCATCTTTTTGGAATGAAATGTCGATACCCAGTTCGGCCGAATAAGCCAGAAACTGCGCTGAAAGTATACTTTTATCAACCAACTCACCACGAACGGAAAGCTCTATACATGCCCGAATCGAATTTTCATCGTCTGTTTGTAAACTCGGGCGACCGGTTAACCGTCGGATAGAATCTATATTTAGATTTTGATCGGAGATAGCCTTTGTTACTTTTGATAATTGCTTGGCGGTAATTATTTTACCAAGAATAGTTACAATGTATCTGCCTTTGCCCTGACGACCGACCCAGTTGGTGTATCTTTCTTCGCTTACTGTTGTAAAGCGAACGTTTACGCTCAATTCAGAGCATTTAAAAAGAACTTCCTTTAAGATATGTCCCGAAGCTGCATTGTCGGACATTTTGAACAGTATTCCCAGCGACAGCGTGTGATGAATATCCGCCTGACCGATATCTAAAATAGTGGCATCATATTTTCCTAAAATTTCTGTAATTGCTGATGTTACTCCGGGTTTGTCATCGCCCGATATACTGATTAAAATAATTTCACTGTTTGGCATAAAATTGATAACTGTATTATTAGATGAGATATTGAGATCTAACGTTGCAGCACTTTCGTACTTTTAACGCTAAAATTAAGTATTTATTTCCGACGCATGTATTTTTCTCTTGTTTCGAGTACATCATGCACATATCTTGCGGTTATTTTGCCTCTGTAGAAACCGTATTTTACCACTTTATCCTGATAAAATTCGGGCTCACTTTTTTTGAGGAGATAATATTCTACATTATTGAACCAAACCTGTGGGTTCTTTCCATATTTTTTAGCCAAAGCCACGGCATCCAGAATGTGTGCAGGTCCTGAATTATAACCGGCTAGTATAAATTTTATTCGCTCATTTTTATCTGTAATCTGTCTGAAGGTCATGTTTAAACTTTTGATATACTGAACCCCGGCTTCGATATTCATTTCAGGGTCTAATTTGGTACTGCTGTTGAGTCCGAAATTGGCAGCTGTGTGAGGCATAAGTTGCATAAGTCCTGCAGCACCTGCCCATGATCTTTCCGAAGCATCAAATCGGGATTCGTGAAATGCCACTGCAGCCAATAATTGCCAGTCCCAGCCAATTAAAGGAGCATATTTTTTAAATAAATGATCAAAAGGTGATATAGCCCCTTTGGGAATTCTTATTCTTTTGAGTGCAAAGTACGGACTTTCGTCCCAATATTTATCAAAAAGGGAAGACTGTAAATCTACAATTTCCGGTAGTTTTTCCCATGTTTCGATAGCTTTTTGCAAGTTCGGATTTCCTTTTCTGATCAACCAACCATTGTGCTGCCCGAAACTCACCGGCATTCGGCAATCAATATCCCTGTAAAACGATTTATGAAGCAAAGCCATGTTATGATATGCGAACGTGTAATTGATCTTTTTTTCACCCACCATGTCAATCAGATCTTCATTTGAGAGCGAGTCGGCTGCAAGAATAATGTTAATCTTTCCACCAATTTCGTCGTTTATAGCTTGCAATCGTTGATGAAAAACACTGTTTGCTTTTACATAGACGCTTTTACCGGCCAACTCAGAAACATCTGATAAGGAATTGGCACTTAAATTCTGAACCAATACCTGATAGGACTCCGACTGTGGTAACACGAACTGGAAATGCTCCTTCAATGCTTTTGTTTCTATAAAATTATAACAGGCTATGTCAACTTTGTCTTCACGGAGCCACTGCGTCATCTCTTCTTCGTCTTTGGCAATATTGATTTTGAGATTTACATTCAGGTTGTTAGCCAGATTACCCACCATTTCGTAGTCAAATCCCATCATCTCGTCGCGATACAGAAAATAAGATGTTGATCCGTACATGGTTGCTACTCTTAGCGTGTCGGATTCAATCATCTCTTTCAGATCGGTAGTTTGCGCAACTAACCCCACCTCCTTTTTCTTTGCTCCGCACGATGCCAGCAAAAAAACAGAAAATAAAAGGAACGTGATGTGGTTTGTGATTCGCATAGATAGATTTAATTCATAATTTGCAATGCATAATTCATAATAAGAATAGTTTTAATTATGAATTATGCATTTTGAACTATACATTATTTGGAATGTGCTCAATATTTTGTTCTTTAATGACTTCGAACCCATTCATTCGCAGAAAAACCTGCGCTGTGGCGAGTACATCTTTCTGGCAATAAGTAGCTATTCTACCGAGGTTTTTCTCTTTGTAGTAGACCTCTGCCACCTGACTTCCATCAATGTCATCTTTAGGTGTTGGGATATTAAACACAGCCGTAAGCAGTTTGAGCGAGGTATAATTTTTATAGTCGCCAAACTTCCACAATTCCAATGTGTCGATGAAATTTATTTCCCATGGTTTTTTACCGGCAATTTGAAAAATGCCGGGCAAAGCCAGCCCATTTATCAACATGCGTCTGCAAATATACGGAATATCAAACTCTTTTACGTTATGTCCGCAGAGTGTGTGCTCTTTAGTGGTGCAAAATTTGGCAATAAGATGTGTAAATTCAATGAGTAATAGTCGTTCATCATCATTGGCAAATGACTTGGTGCGAAAGTGCATTTCCACACCCTGAAAATGGATAAATCCAACGGATATACAGACGATTTTTCCAAACTCGGAATAGATGCCTGCACTCGAATTAAACGCTTCGCCTGCCGTAGTCTCGCTGGTATATTTCTCTGGCATGCGTGCCTGAATGAGCTTGAACTTATCGTCCCAACTATGAGCCAATGCTTCCGATAGTTGCGAATAATCGGCAGTTTGCGGCACTGTCTCGATGTCCAGAAACATGATTTTTTGTAAGTCGCTTTTCAACATAAGCTTTTCAGTTATCAGTAAACAGTAATCAGTCAGCAGTTAGTCATTAATTGTAAATTATCAACTATCAATTGTCAACTGTTTACTGCTAACTGTTTACTGAGAATGTATTTTGTTAAGATGTCAATGGCAATATGGTTGTTGCCACCTTGCGGAATGATAAGGTCGGCAAAGCGCTTAGAGGGTTCAATAAATTGTAAATGCATTGGTTTTACAGTGCATTCGTAGCGTTCCATAACCTTGTTTACCGATCGTCCACGTTCTACAATATCACGATTAATGACGCGAATCAGACGATCATCGGCATCGGCATCGACAAATACTTTCAGGTCCATCATCTCGCGCAACTCGGGATTGGTAAGTACCAAAATTCCCTCTACAATGATTACATGGCAGGGTGCGATGGGAATAGTTTCGGTGGCGCGGGTGCAAGTGAGATAGGAGTAGATGGGTTGTTCAATAGTCTTGCCCTTTTTAAGCTCTTTCAAATGTTTCACTAATAACTCAAATTCAATCGAATCGGGATGATCGAAGTTGATCTCCAGGCGATCTTCCAATGGGAGATGACTGCTGTCACGATAATACGAATCCTGTGGAAGAATAACTACTTCGCCCTGAGGTAAGCGTTCTAAAATTTTACGAACAACAGTTGATTTTCCCGATCCTGTTCCGCCCGCAATTCCAATTATTAGCATACTGTTTTTATGTTAGTTTTCAGACCACTAAAGTAAGAAATTATTCTTTTTTGACCGACTTTGTCGAATGTTTTTTTTTACATGTGAATGCTCAGTTTTTATATTGCTGATATTTAGTCAGATATAAATGTGTGCTGATTGCGTTGTTATTACAAAATAGTTAATCTATATCTACATGTGTAAATAATGAGCTTGTATTTTAAGATAAACTATTAAAAATATCGTATATTTGTGCAAGCAAAATACAAAAGCAAATAGTGATATGATAAAATTACCTTCATCTTTTCAACGCATCTTTGTCGGTTTTTTCTTTCTAATGGGTGCTACCGGTTTTAGCCATCTTGTTGCAAGCGAATATAATATTATTCCTTATCCCCAAAAATTGATAGCACAAAGCGGGATGTTCACCTTCAATAAAAAAACCGTAATTCTTTGTCCCAACAAGCCCGAAGTCTTGAAACTGGCGCAGCAGTTTGCCACGCAGTTTGCATTGGTAACGGGTATTAAACTGGATGTTCAGCACAACAGTAAAACAGGTGCTTCTAATGCTGTTATTTTTCAACTGATATCCAGTCCCGATGTGAATACAGAGGCCTATGACTTGCAGATTTCAACACAAAATATAAAATTAAGTGCTCAGGCTGGGAATGGTTTTTTCTATGGATTACAGTCGCTCTATCAGCTATTGCCAACCGATATTTACGTACCGAAACGATCGATATTAAAGCGTTGGGTGGTACCGTGTGTGTTGATAAGTGATGCGCCGCGGTTTGCATACCGTGGATTGCACCTTGATGTTTGTCGTCACTTCTTCCCGCTATCATTTATCAAAAGATACATTGATGCAATGGCCATTCATAAGCTCAATACTTTTCACTGGCATCTCACCGATGATCAGGGCTGGCGCATTGAAATAAAAAAATACCCCCGCCTGACCGAGGTAGGTTCTAAGCGTAGTGAAACGCTTGAAGGGTACTATTTCGATCGCTATCCGCAGCAATTTGACGGTAAACCCTACGGTGGATTCTATACACAGGCCGAAGCTCGCGAGGTGGTGGCATATGCCAAGGCACGTTTTATCACTGTAATTCCTGAGATAGAACTGCCGGGACATGCACAAGCTGCTATCGCGGCGTATCCGTATTTGTCGTGCACACAGGATTCGACCATAAAAGTGGCTACCAAATGGGGTATTTTTCCCGAGGTGTATTGCCCGCGCGAAAAAACTTTTGAATTTTTAGAAAACGTGTTGACGGAGGTGATGGATATTTTCCCCGGGAAATATTTACACATTGGCGGCGACGAATGTCTGAAAGATCGTTGGAAAGTATGCCCCGACTGTCAGGAACTTATCAAGCGCCTCAATTTAAAAAATGAAGAAGGTTTACAAAGCTATTTCGTAGAACGTATCGAGCAATTTGCCAATTCAAAAGGCCGTCAAATTATTGGTTGGGACGAGATATTGGATGGTGGATTGGCACCTAACGCCACTGTGATGTCGTGGCGCGGGATACAGGGCGGTGTGGCAGCAGCTAAAAGTGGTCATGATGTGATTATGACACCGGGTACGCATTGCTATGTTGATAAATACCAGGCAGAACCGGTGAACGAGCCAACCACTATCGGTGGTTTTTTGCCACTTAAAATGGTGTACGAATATGAACCGATACCGGCTGAACTTACAGCCGACGAGGCAAAGCATGTGCTGGGGGCGCAGGCCAATGTGTGGACAGAATATATGCCTACCCCCGAACGTGTAGAGTATATGGCTTATCCGAGAGTGTCAGCCATGTCAGAAGTGGTGTGGGGAAGCAAAGAGAACCGTAACTGGGATAGTTTTCGCGGTCGTATGTCGGCCGATTTTGAACGGTTGAACAAGTTGAATATACAGCCTTGCCGTGCGTTTTTCGATGTGCAGTTTCAGTCCACACCGACTGCTAACAGACAATTACAAATTACCTTGATGTGCGATCAGCCCGACGTACAAATTCATTATAATACCACCGGCAAAACACCCACTGTAACCGATGCATTGTACATACGACCGTTCGCGATTGATGCTTCAGTCAGAATTACAGCTGCGGCTTTTGTAAACGGTAGAATGATAGGAAAAACCACTTCAAGCTCCTTTGTAGTGAGTAAACTTACGGGACTGAGTTATACCAAAAATGTGGCTACCGGTTGGTACGATGGTGGTAATGCCAATGCGCTGACCGATGGAAGGGAAGGTAATGCTAAAGTTACCAATCAGTGGGTGGCGTTGGGCAAAGGTGCCGACCGCGAGATTATTTTTGAGTGTACCTATGCTTTGAATTCCGTTACTATTGAGAAGTTCTCGATAGGTATGCTTCACGCCACAGCCCTTGGAGTAGCCATTTCGCCCGAAATACTGTTGTATGGATCGCTCGACGGCAAACAATACAATCTTATTGCCGACAATACAACGACTCACCCCACAGCTCCCATTTGGGAAGTGTATCGTCCGCTGATGATTTTCCCGCCCATGCGTGTTCGCTTCCTGAAGGTAGTGCTGAAAAAAGCCCCCGACAGTCCACTCGATTTTCCCAAAGTGGGTGGCGGCAGCACCTTGTTTGTGGACGAAATAGGAGCGTGGTAAGCTCCTCAAGCTCCTGCGTCGCATGAGGATAAGCATAGTTATGAGCTCCGCGCGAAAGGTCTAATATCTCTCCCAACTAAAACCCCTTTGTCACTTTCGAGCGACAAGGGGGTTTTGCGTATTTTGGGGAACGCTGACAGGTGCAAGCACGCTGTCAGGTTCATTCATCTCATCTACTTCTGTTTTTTTTTGTTTTCTGATAACAGTCTCATATTTTATAAAAAATAGTTTAAAAAATATCTAGAAACTGTTGACTATGTCAAATTAACTCGCTATATTTGTAGCGAAATATAACTAAATAGGAGCAAGACTTTTTTAGTGACGCTCCTATCGTTTATAATAAAAGTGGAGCAACCCGAAAATCCTGGAAAAGAGTAGGGAGCGTAATACCGAAGAATAGACGAATTAAAAACCAAAGTTTAATTATGAAAACAATTTTCAAGTTAGTTTTATTTGTAGTAGTTGCAGCTTTCTACAGTTGCGGAAAAGATGAGAACGTACCATCTGTAGAAAGTTCAATAACAACCAGTGGGTTTATTCGTGGAACGATTGTAAACTATGCAACAAGTCCGGCTGAATCAATCACTTTTAATAAAGATTTTATTGCAAAGGTGTCGAAGGTTGGTGATTTTTCAATTATATTACCAATTCCTATGACGCCTTACTTCTCAGAGATTGGTGCAATGAATGGGGTCCAAATTAGCGACACAGAGGCATTAATTAGCGAGCCAGTTGATATTATTGCTTACCATAATGGACAGGAAGGGGAATTGATGAGAACAAATATTGCTACGAGTATTAATTCATTAATAACTATTACTTTTGATAGCACTTTACTGGCAGGTTTAGATAGCGCTTCACTGACAGATATTAGTTTGGATAGTATTTCACTAGATTTTGATATTGATTTCTCCAAGCTACAGGGCGTTGCATTATCACTGTTTATCTATGCCGATAGAGAAGTTACACAAAGAGGAATGTGTGATGGAACTGTAGATGGTTTTACGGGAACTATTATTTATGATATAAAATATAAGAAAGGGTGGAATGAGATAGTTCTTAAGATAGAGAAAGTTTCAAAAACCACAGGTGATGTAACAATGAGGATGTCGAACACTATTCCTTCAGATTTTAAATGGATGTGTTTTAAAGACGATGATGACTCACCAAATGTACTTCGTCAGGTTAAAGTGCTTAAACGTTTATTAAAGAAATAACTTCTGAAAAGAGAATAACTAATCAGGCTGAATTTCTATAAAGAAGTTCAGCCGATTTTTTTTATTTGTCATAATCCCAACCAAAAACCCCTTGTCACTCGAAAGTAACAAGGGGTTTGGCTTATATATAGTATCCACAGGGTTGCGCCTGCGGGAAGATAGTTCTTTGACAGTTGACAGTTGACAATTGACAGTTGACAATTCATTTTCAATTGTCAACTATCAACTTTCAATTGAATTACATCATTCCGCCCATTCCACCGCCCATAGGCATTTGTGGAGCCGGGTTATCATCTTTCTTTTCGGTGATAACGCATTCGGTAGTAAGGAACATGCCTGCAATTGAAGCTGCATTTTCCAGTGCCACACGACATACTTTAGCCGGATCAACCACACCTGCTGCATAGAAGTTTTCGTATACATCGGTGCGGGCATTGTAACCGAAGTCGTCTTTGCCTTCGCGCACTTTCTGAACTACTACTGCACCTTCTTTACCTGCGTTGAATACGATCTGACGCAATGGTTCTTCGATAGCACGTTTAATGATTTCGATACCTGTTTGCTCGTCATCGTTGAATGCTTTAATGTTGCTCAACGAATCGATAGCGCGGATATACGCCACACCACCACCGGGAACAATGCCTTCTTCGATAGCTGCACGGGTTGCACAAAGTGCATCGTCTACGCGGTCTTTTTTCTCTTTCATTTCTACTTCCGAAGCAGCACCTACATACAATACAGCAACACCACCGGCCAATTTAGCCAAACGTTCCTGTAGCTTTTCGCGGTCGTAATCCGAAGTGGTAGCGGCAATTTGCGCTTTGATTTGAGTTACGCGGTTAGCGATAGCTTCTTTTTCTCCGGCGCCGTTTACAATTACTGTATTGTCTTTGTTTACGGTCACTTTATCAGCAGTTCCCAACATTTCGAGAGTAGCTTGTTCCAGTTTAATGCCTTTTTCTTCAGAGATAACGATACCACCGGTCAGGATAGCAATGTCTTCCAACATTTCTTTACGACGGTCGCCAAATCCCGGAGCTTTTACAGCACAGATTTTCAACGAAGCACGCAAGCGGTTTACCACCAAGGTAGTCAACGCGTCGCTATCTACATCTTCGGCAATGATCAACAACGGACGACCCGATTGAACAGCCGGTTCCAGGATAGGAAGCAATTCTTTCAGGTTCGATATTTTTTTGTCGTGGATAAGGATATATGGTTTTTCCATTTCCACTTCCATTTTTTCGGTATTGGTAATGAAATAAGGCGAAATGTATCCGCGGTCGAATTGCATACCTTCTACCACTTCAATGTGAGTGTCGGTACCTTTTGCTTCTTCGATAGTGATTACACCGTCTTTCGAAACTTTGCGCATAGCGTCGGCAATCAATTTGCCGATGACTGCATCGTTGTTAGCAGAGATAGAAGCCACTTGTTCAATTTGATCGTAGTTGTCGCCTACCACTTTAGCTTGAGAAGCAATGCTTTTTACCACTTCAATCACCGCTTTGTCGATACCACGTTTCAAGTCCATTGGATTAGCTCCGGCAGCCACGTTTTTCATACCTACACTTACGATAGATTGAGCAAGAACGGTAGCAGTAGTAGTACCATCACCTGCATCGTCGCCAGTTTTAGAAGCAACTTCTTTTACCAATTGTGCTCCAAGATTTTGAAATGGGTCTTCCAATTCAATTTCTTTAGCCACAGTTACACCATCTTTGGTAATGTGTGGCGCACCAAATTTTTTCTCGATAATTACATTACGACCTTTTGGTCCCAGCGTTACTTTTACGGCATTCGCCAACTCATCAACCCCTTTTTTCAATTGGTCGCGAGCATCAAGATTGAATAAAATTTCTTTTGACATATCTTTTTTAGTTACGATAACCCCTAGCCCCTAAAGGGGAAAGAGTTACCATTGTTTGTTATATTTTTTTTGATAATTGTATTTCTGAGACTGTACTAATCTAGTTCCCCTTTAGGGGCTAGGGGTTTTTAGATAATGGCCAATATATCCGATTGTTTCATAATCAAATACTTCACGCCTTCCCATTCCAGTTCTTGTCCGGCATATTTACCATACAACACAGTATTACCAACGGCAACCACCATTTCTTCATCTTTTGTTCCGTTACCGACTGCCATTACTTCACCTTTCAAAGGTTTTTCTTTTGCTGAATCGGGAATAATGATTCCACTGATTGTTTTTTCTTCTGCCGCTACGGGTTGTACCAACACTCGGTCGGCTAAAGGTTTAATATTCATGTTTTCAGTTTTTAATTGATTAATATATTGTTTTACTATAAAGTTTTACTGCCAAAGGAAATAATAGCACGCAAAGAATATTGATGTAATGGTGCGCGAATTTCACGAAGTCTGTCTTTGCTAATTTTGTGCCAATACGTAATCGTGTCAATTATGACATAAATAACTATTTTCCGCCCTAAAAGTTTAGCCGTTTCACTGCCAACTTGTCATTTTGCCAATGATGCTTTGCAGATAAAAAGGAGCTTGTAAATATCATAGAGGCGGAGGGAAGGTGATGGGCTGAATAAATTGCGAAGCAAATAACGTTTGGATACATCAAATGCGGCTGCACCAACTCGCGTAAGTCCTACTTTCTTTAGTTGTACAAAGCTGTGGAGCAATTTAGATTCGTGTGTCAAAAACGGATAGTTGCCACCTTGATAGAGTAGAAAAAGATTGCGGGTGCCTTCTTCTGTTTTACGAATAAAGGTCTCGTTGTCGTCCAATCCCTTATGGAGAAGTGGATTTTCGATGTGTATAAATTCGCAACCCAGTTCATGTAATTGATGCCCGAAAAGTGTATCCTCATGACCATAACCGCGAATACTTTCATCGAAGCGAATGCGGTTGAAGAGTGATGTGGAAATAAGAAAATTGAACGTAGAAAAGTTGTGATATGTGCTTTGTTTTGATCGTTCTATTGCCGATTTGGCTTCCCGTTCACGACCATACTTCAACCGAAGACAATAGCGGGGATCATGCTCATTGACATCGTAAGTTATTCCGCCCATTACCACGCATTCCTCTCTGCAAAACGACACATATTTCGCTACGAAATACTCCGAACAAACTTCGGCATCGCCATCAATAAACAACAGATGATTGTAACGAGCCTCGTCGGCTAACTTATTCCGTACTGCCGACCGACCAGTATTTTTGTCCAGAATAATATACCGGCAAAATTCAAAATCAGCAACTGTTTTGTTCTCCTCAATAAATAGAGTAGACCCATCTTCCACCACGATAATTTCAAAATCGACATAGGTTTCCAGTGCCTGTTGGTGAAGATCTGCCACCAAACGGGTAACGTTTTGATTGTATGTGGGGATTAAAATTGAAATCATTTAATGCTAAATATCAATAGAAACCTTTGAATAATTTTGGATAACTGTTTACTGCTGACTGATCACTGATACAAGTGCTTTTTCTTCTTCCTCCCAACACAATTCCATTTTTGCTTTTGCTGTGTTTTGTTTTACGACCTTGTACCTTGTTTCGTCAGCAAAAATTCCTTTGATGACCGTTGCAATATGTTTTGGGTCATGGTTTTGAATGTAATAGCCAACGTCATATTTGTCGATGATTTGTTTAAGTTCTAATAATCCGGACGAAAGGGTTGGAATGCCGGAATGTATGAAATCAAATAATTTATTGGGAAGCGAAAAACGATAATTCAAGTTGGTGTCTTTGTCGATAGTCAGTCCTAAGTCGCTGTTCATAGTGTATTGCCGCAGTTCTTCGAAAGACATTTTAGGCTTGATAATAACTTTATCCTGCAAGCTGTATTGCTCTATCATTTTCTTCAAAATCGTAAAAACATCCCCATTTCCTATAATCAATAACACCGTGTCTTCAAGATATTGCATTGCCAAAACCGCTTCTTCGGCTCCACGTTGCACGTTAATACCTGTTCCTTGCAGAATTACAATTCTCTTGTTTTCGGGTAAATTTAGTTCCCTGCGGGTTTTTAAAATCTCAGGTGTAAATGTTAGTGGAATGTTACGACTGACATGTACCGTTTTGTTGAATTTATCGCCATAAAGTTTGGCAATAGATTCATTTACAGTAATAATGTCAGTAAGACGCGGAAATATAAAGTTCTCAATTGTTCTCCAAATTGCTTGCGTTATCGGGCGATGAACGAGTTCGGGTGTTTCTGTATAATATTCGTGAGTGTCGTAAATCAATCTTTTGTTGCGGAGCTTTGCAGCTAAAAATGCAGCCGGAAGCGTATCCAGATCGTTGGCGAAAATTAAATCGACTTCCGCAAACAGCAAATACAAGAAAAAACGGATGTTTAGTTCGGCATAAAACAATGGTCCGCTGCGGAACCTTAGTTTTTTTCTTAATACGAAATAGGGGCGTTCCAACGGCTGACTGTCCGCGAGCAACCGACCCACTTCTACAACCCAGTAACCGCACTTTTGAAGTGTCAGGCAGGTTTTATGAACGCGTTGGTCATTGCTCAAATCATTGCTAACACATACGATAGCCGTTTTTTGCATATTACTTGGTTTTCAAATGATCGATAACATCTTTGTATAACTTTCGGTGATATGATTTTGGAGTGTCCTCTACCGATGTGTTGTGCCAAAGCAATACTAATTCACCATTCCAGTTTTCTACCATATTGATCAATCGCACACAATATTCATATGCTTCATGTGCATTCATAAACATGTATCGTTTGTCGGTCAAACTGCCGTCCATTATGGTTAGCGGATGTAATGTCAGCGATGTGAGTTGCTGTGTTTTAGGATTTATCCAGCGAACCGCTCTGCAGGTTCCTAACCGGAATCCGGCTATGCCTGCATACCCCAGTGTGAAATCGTCTGTTATACCGGCATCAATTAATGCCTGCATATCTTCCGGCTCGCGTGTAGTTAAAAAGTGGCTGCGATTATAATAACTTCTCTTTTTCGCAATTTTATCTAAATGCTTCTTTTCATCTGTGATTCTTGAAGGAGTAATGCCAGCTTCGTAGCTCGAATGGAGCCCAAAAACAACGTTCTTTTTCCTGCAATGTTTCATAAACGTTTGAAAATCGGGTGTGTGGAACAGCATGATGGGCTGGTCTTCTTTACGTAAACCTCCACCGGCTCTGATAAATACTACCGATTCGCATCTGTCGGCTCCCAAAGCCCGTTTTGCTGAATTGTCAACGTTGAACAACCATGGAAACGTATACCACGGGTCATATTTCAATCCTCCAAAAAAGCTTCTGATGGCCTTGTTACCTTCTTTTGGTAAACGTATACCTCGTAACAGTCCGCCTAAGAAACCACGTATATTTCTGAAATGAGCCAGTTGATCTAAATCGTGCGTCAGATAAACTTTTTTGATTATTTTAGGTGGTTCAATGATATCAGAACCAATGAGTCTTAGCTGGTCGCGCAACAGTTTTCCGTATTCTTCAACCAAAGGTGAATCGATAAATCCGGCTCTAAAGGGCAATGATTCTTTACCATTAAACCGGCCATGTTCATCTCTTACATCTCGCCGAACCATTTCCTCATAGCGAGAAATCAGAAAATAGGTACTTGCCACCAAATCAGCATGTAGTACCAATGTTTCTCCAATCGTTTCGGTACTGGCCTGACCAAAAAGAATGGGCGTTTCTTCCCAGATTTTTAATGGCAATACAGGTAGCGATTGCTCCGTACCATATATTTCCTTATCAAAGAAATGAGAGGGTACAATCACAAGTTTATAATTGCTAAACTCGCTTGGATTGGCGGTGTAACCTATTTGTTTAATTATTTCGGGCGAGATATGCTCCCCTAATAAAAACCCGATAATATAGTGTATAATTTCAGTCATTAATGTATAATTCCAGTTTTAATAAGATCATTGAAATGATTCAATGTTTCGAATTCTTCTTTCGTTCATGATTAAATGTAACTACCAAAGCCACAATCAATCCCAATAGAATATCTTTTTTTGAGATAATCCCAAAATACTCTAAACTTTGAGGGGTACTACTTGTAAAGTATCTCAATGAAACTGCAAAAGTAGTGAATACGGCAAATACGCCTAGTCCAAATAATAATGTTTGTAATTTTGGGTGCATATGTTAGTTAATTAGATGCGATCGTTTAAAAGCGATTAAAGAATTCTAAGAGATAGATAAAAGTCAGCAAAACTCAACTCAGTATTCATTCCTCATTCCGAACTTTAAGCGTTCAACTCCATTTTTAGAAATTTTCCGGTTTCACTCTTTTTGTTCTTAGCAACTTCTTGCGGAGTTCCCGTACAAATTACATAGCCACCTGCACTTCCTCCTTCAGGACCAATGTCAATAATATGATCGGCAACTTTGATAACATCCATATTATGTTCAATGATAATCACCGAGTTACCTTTGTCTACCAATCTGTTTAATACGCCTAACAACACTCTGATATCTTCAAAATGCAGTCCGGTGGTGGGTTCATCCAAAATATACAAGGTTTTGCCGGTATCACGTTTTGAGAGTTCAGTGGCTAATTTCACACGCTGACTTTCACCGCCCGACAGCGTTGTACTCGACTGACCGAGCTTGATATAACCCAATCCAACGTCTTGCAGCGTTTTTATTTTGTTGAGAATTGACGGTTGATTTTCGAAGAATTCCACAGCTTGATTGATGGTCATTGCCAGCACATCGGCTATTGATTTTCCTTTGAAACGTACCTCCAGGGTTTCTTTGTTGTACCGTTTGCCATCGCAACTCTCGCAAGGTACGTAAACATCCGGCAAAAAATTCATTTCTATGGTTTTATATCCATTTCCGCCACATGCTTCGCAGCGACCTCCCGCTGTGTTGAACGAAAAACGCCCGGGTTTGTAGCCACGTATTTTTGCCTCAGGTAAGGTTACAAATACGTTACGGATATCCGAAAAAACACCGGTGTAAGTAGCAGGGTTTGATCGCGGAGTACGTCCAATCGGTGACTGATCCACTTCCACCACTTTGTCGATATTATCTATTCCTTCAAAACTTTTGTATTCCAATGGGTCTTGCAGCGAACGATAAAAATACTGGCTCAGTATGGGTTGAAGAGTTTCATTGATCAAAGTCGATTTTCCACTTCCCGAAACACCGGTCACACAAACCATTTTTCCTAGTGGAAAAGTAACATTTATATTTTTCAGATTGTTCCCTTTGGCTCCTTTTATGGTTAGGCTCAAACCGTTTCCCGGACGAACCTTAGCAGGGATTTCAATCGTTTTTGTTCCATTTAAATAGGCCGAAGTCAGTGTGTCAGCCTTTAGCATCTCTTGTGGCGTTCCGGCAAACACTACCTCACCACCATGTCGTCCGGCATGAGGGCCAAGGTCAACCACATAATCGGCAGCCATCATCATGTCTTTATCGTGTTCAACCACTATCACCGAGTTACCCGTATCACGCAGTTGCTTCAGCGAGCGAATCAAACGTTGATTGTCGCGCTGATGCAGTCCGATACTTGGCTCATCGAGAATGTAGAGCACGTTAACCAGTTGCGAGCCGATTTGAGTAGCCAACCGAATACGCTGACTTTCACCACCAGAAAGCGACTGAGAACTGCGATTCAATGACAGATAGGTCAATCCGACATCAAGCAAAAATTGCAAACGGGTGCGTATCTCTTTCAAAATTTCAACCGCAATCGCTTTTTGTTTCTCCGATAAAAACTGCTCTACATTTTCCAACCATTTCGACAATTCTACAATGTCCATAGCCGACAATTCGGCTATATTTTTGTCGTGCATGCGGAAATGCAAAGATTCTTTGCGAAGTTTAGCACCCTTGCATTCGGGACAGGCAATTGATTTAGAGTATTGATTGGCCCATTTCTGCTCGGTAGCCGATGCACCTGTATCAGCCTGCATTTCGATGTATTTCAGAATGCCATCGTAATTCAAAAAGTAATTGGTACCCAGCGAATGATTTTTTATTTGTAATCGTTCATCGGTACCATTCATTATTTCATCTATCGCTTCGTCGGGAATGTCGGCTATGGGCGATTTGAGTGTGCATTCGTATTTTTCAAGAATGGCTTCAATTTGCCAGAAAATAGTGCTGCTTTTATGTTTTCCAAGCGGTGCTATACCACCCTGATAGATGCTGAGTTTTTTGTCAGGAACAATCTTGTCCATGTCAATCTCATTCACAAAACCAAGTCCTTTACAACGTGGACAAGCCCCGTGAGGCGAGTTGAACGAAAAATTGTGAGGAGCTGGCTCGTCGTACGAAATACCACTGGTAGGGCACATCAACATTTTGCTAAAAAAACGAGCATTATCCGTATCTTTTTCCAACAACATAACAATGCCATTACCTTGCTGCATGGCTTTTTGCATCGATTCCTTGAGACGCTTGCGATCTTTTTCGCTCACTTCCAGTTTGTCGATAACCACTTCAATATCATGATTCTTGTATCGATCTAGCTTTAAGCCGTGCGTAGCTTCGCGTATTTCGCCATCAATACGTACATGCAAATATCCTTTTTTACGTATCTGTTCAAACAATTCTTTGTAGTGACCTTTCCGGCCACGAACCAACGGTGCCAGCAGATATGTTTTTTTACCTTCATACTCCTGTAAAATCAAATCTACAATTTGATCTTCGGAATATTTCACCATCTTCTCGCCGGTGACGTAGGAGTAAGCTTCGCCGGCCCGGGCATAAAGCAATCGTAAAAAATCGTAAATCTCGGTCGTAGTTCCAACTGTTGAGCGAGGATTTTTGTTAGTTGTTTTTTGCTCGATGGAGATAACAGGACTTAAACCGGTAATTTTGTCGACGTCAGGTCGCTCCATAGTTCCTAAAAAGCTACGTGCATAGGCCGAAAACGTTTCTATATAACGACGTTGTCCTTCTGCAAAAATGGTATCGAAAGCCAATGACGATTTTCCACTGCCGCTCAAACCGGTAATTACGGTCAAAGCATCACGTGGGATGGAAACGTCAATGTTTTTTAGGTTGTGAACCCGAGCTCCGATAACCTCTACCATTTCTGATGTTTCGGGTGGGTGTATGTTGTTATTTTTAGTCAAAGCTAATATGTCTGATTCGTAATTAATGAACTCGCAAAGATACAAAAATGAACCAGTGAAACAACACAAAGCGCTCTAAAAATTCTTTTCTGAATAAAATTGCATTTTTTTGTGATGTTACTACACAAATCTTTATCTTTGCGTATCAAAATTATTCTCTTTTTTAATATATAATGGAAAAAATACTGAAACATCTCTCAAGTTTGCGTGAGGCCATGATTCAACATGGTGTATCGGCCTGCATAATTCCTGGTACTGACCCGCATGCAAGTGAATATATTGCTGATTATTGGAAAGAACGTGAATGGATATCAGGTTTCGATGGTTCTGCAGGAACTGCTGTTGTAACACTTACTACAGCGGGGCTGTGGACAGATTCTCGTTATTTTCTTCATGCAGCCGAACAACTCGAAGGCACCGGCATAGAACTCATGAAACAAGGTTTGCCTGAAACGTTGGACATTTTACCATGGTTGTCAACTCAACTGAAAGCGGGTGAAAAAGTAGGAGTGAACCCACAAGTGTTTTCTCTGAATAGTTATGCTTCAATGAAAAACGAGTTGAAAATGAATGATTTGGAATTGTTGTCTATCGACTTGCCAGGTGAAGTCTGGACTGATCGCCCTTCAATACCCCTAAATCCCTTCTACGCCTTTAATGTGAAATATGCAGGAAAATCTACTGTTGACAAACTGGCTTTGGTGCGTGCCGAACTTAAAAAAGCGTATGCCAATGTATTTGTCATGTCGGCACTGGATGATATTGCATGGTTGTTTAATATTCGTGGGAACGATGTTAATTATAACCCGGTAGTAATATCGTATGCGTTGATTGAAAATGAAAAAGCAACTTTGTTTATCGCTCCCGAAAAATTGACGCCAGAAACAAGTTCTTATCTCAAAAATGAAGGAGTTGTCGTTGAAAGTTACGAGGCAATTTATGATCGTTTAAAACAACTTAAGCCTTCGGAATCAGTACTTGTTGATGGTTCAAAATTAAATCAGGCTTTGTATGAATCTATTCCCTCTACATGTGCTATTCGTAATGCTATGTCGCCCGTCTTTAAATTGAAAGGCGTGAAAAACGAGGTTGAAATGGCTGGTGTCCGTTCTGCGATGGTGAAGGATGGTGTTGCGTTGACCCGCTTCTTCATGTGGTTAGAAGCCAATTTGGAAAGTGGAAAATTGTCGGAAATTTCGATTTCGGAAAAGCTATGTGCCTTCCGTAGTGAGCAGGAAAATTTCATGGGCGAAAGTTTTGGAACAATAGCCGGATATGCTGCTCATGGGGCAATTGTACATTACAATGCGCAACCCGAAACAGAATTGACTCTTAAAGCTGAAAATATTCTGTTGCTCGACTCGGGTGGACAATATTTAGATGGAACCACCGATATTACCCGTACCGTAGCGTTGGGAAAACCAACTGATGAACAACAGGCTGACTTTACACTTGTATTGAAAGGACATATTGCTTTGGCAACAGCTTTGTTTCCGGTAGGAACGCGTGGTAGTCAATTAGATATTTTAGCGCGCAAAGCATTGTGGGATTTGGGCTTGAATTATGGACACGGAACCGGTCACGGTGTTGGACATTTTCTTTGCGTTCACGAAGGCCCTCAAAGCATTCGTATGGATGAGAATCCTACTGTCTTGCAGCCGGGTATGATGATTTCCAACGAACCGGGAATGTATAGAACCAACGAATATGGAATTCGAATCGAGAATTTGGTGCATGTAGTGCCGGCTCAAAAAACAGAGTTTGGACAATTTCTACAGTTTGAAACATTGACTCTTTTTCCAATTGACAGAGAGCTGATTGATATTACTTTACTAAATGAAGACGAAGAAATGTGGATTGATGAATACCATGCTGAGGTTGTTCGTAAACTATCGCCGAGCCTTACTGATGAGGAAGTTATTTGGCTAGAAAATAAATGTAGACCAATATTTGATTTGGTGTTCTGATTTATGAAACAATGGAACTTCTCCTGAGTCGCTCTCAGGAGAAGTTTTTTATTAAAAACTATTTATGCAATTTGATATAAACGATACTATTCTCGGAAAGACAGCTTCCACACCGGAGCATTACGATGCACAACTCCTGTTCCGTATCCCTCGATCGGAAAACAGAGAGCAATACGATATTTCCGATGCAAACCTACCTTTTGTAGGCTTTGATGTGTGGAATTGCTACGAACTTTCGTTTCTTACCGACAATGGTTTGCCGGTTTCGCGGGTGATGAAGTTGATTTATTCGGCAGAAAGCCAATATTTGGTGGAGTCAAAATCACTAAAGCTCTATCTCAATGCTTTCAATATGGATAGTTTTGGACAGACGATTGCCCAAGCCGAGAAAAAGGTGGCAGAAATTATCACTAAAGACTTAAGCGCCTTGTTGGAAACCGAAGTGCGGGTAACATTGTTTGGAACTGATAGTCCTGTTAGGCAGGCATTTCCTTATTTAAAAAAACGCCATCTTTCCCATCTTGTGCCGGTCGAAGCGCAAGAATCCATACAATTTAAGCGTTTTACCGAGTCGCCCGAGCTGCTTCGAAGCATAGAAACTGATACCTCGCATTCATATGCATTTTGTTCCGATTTATTGCGGTCTAATTGTCGGGTAACAAATCAGCCCGATTGGGGTGATTTATTTGTAGAAATGACCACCAAACACGAACTAGAGCTTGGTTCCGTTATGGAATATTTGGTTTCTTTCCGCAAAGAGAATCATTTTCATGAGGAAGTCGTAGAAATGATTTATAAACGTTTCTCAGCTATTTTTAATCCCGAAAAACTTGTGGTTGCTGCCATGTATACCCGCCGTGGTGGAATTGATATCAATCCGATACGAGCATCGCATTTAGAATTGCTTGATACTGTGTTGATAAGCCCGGAAGTGAGAGTAGATAAGACATTGAGGCAATAATTGAAGTCGGGTGGATTTGAAATTTTGAGGACGGACTTAAATAAAAAAATGCAATATTTACATTGAAAAAAACCGTTCGGTGCTTGTGGATACGAAAAAAGATAGTATCTTTGCACTCGAATTACACAGCATGCGGCTGTGGCGTAATTGGTAGCCGCGCCAGACTTAGGATCTGGTGCCGAGAGGCGTGGGGGTTCGAGTCCCTTCAGCCGCACTGAAAATCCCGATAATCTAACGATTGTCGGGATTTTTTCAATACAACACTTTGTAGGAAACACACGATTTACAACTTCTAATTTAATTCTTTATGGAACTTCAAGACAATCAATTAAACATTGAACTATCGGAAGAAATAGCCGAAGGTATTTATTCTAATCTGGCCATAATATCGCATTCTACATCAGAGTTTGTAGTCGATTTTATTCGCATTATGCCGGGGACTCCCAAAGCCAATGTAAAATCGCGGATTATCTTAACGCCGGAACATGCAAAACGCTTGCTTTTTGCGTTGCAGGAAAATATTACTAAGTTCGAAAAGCAAAATGGAAAGATAAAAATAGCTGACAATGGTTTTCTTCCTCCGGTGCCAATGGGTTTTGGTGGAGGTGAAGCGTAATAAATAGCCAATAACGTAATGAATAAGGCCGGTTTGTATAACACAAACCGGCCTTATTTTTTTTATATAATATTGAAACTTACTTAGGATTTGATTGCTTTCGACAATTCATATTCAATTTCTTTGAGTATCTCTGTTTGTTGTTGCAGAGTTTTGTTTCCACTGTTTTTTGAAATTGACTCAATAACTGGTCGGATTGATTCCAGCAGGCCTTGTATGTTCTGCAAAATCTCATTTTCATCTATATCGGGAGCGTTCGTTACCGCTGGCTGTAATTCCACATGCTTGTAGTTCGTTTCAAGCTTCTCGGCCATATCATTGATTGCTTCTGATAATTCCTTGAATTCATCGTTTGTCGATATTCTGATTCTACTGCTAAAATTATTATTAGCCATTTCCTTGATGTTTTCTGTAATTCGTTTAATTGGACCGGCAATATAGTTCGGAAAATTAAACAGAAACGAAGCTGTTATCAGCAAACAAAACGTAAGTAGAATAGAAAGATTTTTGTAGATCTGGCTCACCATTTCGCTTAATTTTTCATTTTTAAGAACAATAGAATGCAAATTAAGCGTTGATACTGAGAATATCTGCGCTTTGAGCTCATTGGTAAGCGGCAAAATATTGAAGGTGTAAAAATTTACCTTGTCAGGTATCGATTTTATATTTTGTTCCAACACCAGTGATTTGTATCTGGCGTACTTTTCTTTGATGGATTGTACCAATTCTTTTTCTCCTAATTCGGTAATGTTTTGACCTTCTAATTGAAGATTTTTTTCAAATTTATCGAATGATCCGGCCACCAACTCTTTGTCGTACTGATAATGTTTGTTTAAAAACAATGAGTTGACAGCAGTGTTGGTTTCATCGAGCGATTGAATCATATTCTCGGCGTACTGAACCGATCTGTAATTATTTTTGATTAATAATTCCGAGCCGTATTTCAAGGTGGAGATATAATACATGCTCAAAGAGCCAATAATAACAAATTCCACAAATACAAATAGAATTCCAAGAAGAACTTTTGTTCTGATTTTTAGTTTCATGACGTTTATTTTTAATTTAGTTTCATAATTGAATCGTTGTTGATTCTCTGCAGCTCAATATTGTTTACCGGGTGATAGATGAGTGGAATGTGCTCAACTTCTACATCGTTTTTATCCAACCCAAAAGCCTGAATATCCCTTAGTCCCAGGTGTTTTAGATATACGTATCCTTTAAGTAACATGCCTTCACGCAAACCAAATTCGTTTTCGACCGATAGGAATTTTTCGATAACTACAAATTTGAAATCAGGCTCATTATTATACTTGCAGGCAGCATCTGTTCTGGTATGTAAATTCAATTCTTTGTTGGCGATGAGTTCCTGAACTATCTTTTTGAAATACAATTCTGTACGTGGTTGTACCCTGAATCCTACATTTATATCAACCTTTATTAGTTTATCTTCAATTAATTCCGATACAGAATAATCCAATGTGTAAGGATGCTCGGTGCGATTTATATGTACAAACCAATATACATCAGCACGTTTTGGTTTCTTTGCAAAAATTGAATTGAAGATCTTCTCTTCGATTTCGTGACGTTTATTTGCTTTCGTAAGATAAATTAAATGCGTTGAGAATTTTGGAATTGACGTATCATCACTTAGCTCTTTAAGCTTACTACTAAATTGCCCGATTTCAACGAATTTTGTGAAACTGTTCGATATTCTACGTGCTTTAAACCAAATATACATTACTAAAAATATGAATAATTCGAAGAACAGGAACATCCAACGTTCTTTGATTTTAGCCACATTGGCTATAAAAAATGCAATCTCTATAGTGCTAAATATCATTAGAATGAATACGATATAAATCTTTTTCCATTGCAATTTGTATATTAGGAAGTAACTCAAAAGAACGGTTGTCATTAACATGGTAATGGAGATGGAGAATCCATAGGCAGCCTCCATGTGTGAACTTTCTTTGAAGTATAAAATCATTAAAATACATCCAAACCAAAGTATGGTATTTACACTTGGAATATATATCTGACCTTTACTCTCCGTTGGTTGGCGCACGGTGATACGTGGCCAGAAATTTAGGTTCATGGCTTCGCTTATCAGCGTGTAACTACCACTTATTAACGCTTGGGAGGCTATAATAGTTGCCGCAGTTGCAATTAAAATGCTTGGAAGCAGAAACCAGTGAGGAATGATTTCGAAAAATGGATTGCGACCGTTTAAAAATGGCTGACCGAGATGCATGAGCCATGCCGCCTGACCGAGATAACAAGTTACTAAACTTATCTTTACAAAAATCCATGTGATTCTGATATTGCGAATTCCACAGTGTCCAAGGTCGGAATATAGCGCTTCGGCACCTGTAGTACAAAGAAATACGGCACCTAATAGCCAGAAGCCATTGGGGTAATTGGCAAGAAGATTGTAGCCGTAATAAGGGTTCAGTGATTTTAAAACATCGGGGTGAATAACTATTTGGTGAACTCCGAAAACCAAAAGCATGCTAAACCAAACGGCCATCATAGGACCGAAGAATTTTCCGATTACCTCTGTTCCAAATCGTTGAATAAAAAACAGGACGGAGAGTATCGCTATTACAATACCAATGGTTAAGTCATTTCCGGGGACTATGACGTTTTCTAATCCCTGCACTAAATTTAAACCTTCAATGGCCGAAGCTACGGAAATGGGAGGGGTGATAATACCGTCGGCCAATAAGGTGGTGGCGCCCAATATGGCTACTAATACAAGTTTTTTATTGTACTTTCCAACCAGTGCGTATAATGAAAAGATGCCACCTTCACCCTGATTGTCGGCCCGGAGTGTAAGCCAAATGTACTTAATCGTTGTTTGGAATACCAGTGTCCAAAAAATACAGGATACACCGCCATAAACCAAATCCATATTAATCATTCTGTGTCCGATTACTGCTCTCAAAGCATACAAAGGACTTGTTCCAATGTCGCCATAGATTATACCCAGGGCAACTAATAATGAGGCGGCTGTAACTTTACTTTTTATACCACTTTTTGTTTTTTCCATTTTGCTATATTTTTATGCGGCAAAAGTAGCTACAAGGATATTGGCAAAAAGTAAAATAACTGGTGACTTATATAAAGATTTTATAAAGATTGATCAGGTAAAACGATATCCAACGCCATTCTCAGTAATGATATGCTTTGGTTGATTGGGTATTAGCTCAATTTTCTTCCGAAGCGTGCCTATAAAGACGCGTAAATATTGTGTCTCGGTTTGATAGTTGAAACCCCATATTTCGCGCAAAATAAATTGATGTGTCAATACACGTCCTTCATTTTTCGCAAATAAAGCCATTAAGTTGTATTCGGTCGAAGTCAGTTTTACGATTTCGTCGTTTTGTTTTACGATTCTTGCTACCAGGTCTATTTGCAATTCGCCGCATGTTATCAAGCTGTTGTTTTCTTCCGACATGTGTCTGCGCATCGAAGATCGAATTCGGGCAAGCAATTCGCCTGTGCGGAATGGTTTGGTCAGATAATCGGTAGCGCCATTGTCCAGTGCTGTAATAATGTCATTTTCGGTGTTTTGCACCGAAAGGATAATGATCGATTTATTGTACCACGTTCTCAACTCTTTTAACACCTCGTGTCCGCTTTTGTCGGGCAATCCAAGATCGAGTAGGATCAGTTCGGGTGTATGGTTGGCAGCCATTAAAATACCTTCCTTACCTGTGGCAGCTTGCCATACTCTGTAATCGTTGCTTTCGAGCGTGATTTCCAAAAGTTTGCGAATTTGTGGTTCGTCGTCGATAATTAAAATTTCAGGGTTATTCATTCTTCAGATTGTTTATAAATGAACTTTCAACAGGTATATGCATAGTAAATTTGGCGCCTATTGGTACATTGTTTTCGGCAATAATAGTACCGTTATGTGCTTCTATATAGCCTTTTGATATGGATAGCCCCAGACCGCTACCACCCGTTTTGGTATGAGGCAAGCGGTAAAATTTTTCAAACAAAAACGGAATTTCAGACTCAGGAAAACCATTGCCGTCATCAAAGATTACAATTCTAAGTGTGTCATCATTATAAGAAACGTTAATCGTTATGGTTGAATATTCGGGTGTATAAAGGATAGCGTTGTTCAGGATATTGTAAAATACGTGCTCCATCAATCCGCTGTCGAGCTTAATCAGCGGTAGCTGATCATTGTCTTTAAATTTTAGGTTGTTCTTTTTAGTGGTCAGATCAAGCTTCTGAATGACAGAGTAAATCAATTCATTTATATCGCACCAATCGAGTTTAAGTTTTAGCATCCCCGTTTCCAATCGGTTCATGTTAAGTAAGTTGTCGACCTGATGATTAAGTCTGATACTCGCCGTGCCAATTTCTGTCAATAATTCGTCGCGTTGTTTTACGCTCAGTTTGTCCCTGTTCTCCTTTATAATGTCTACAGCTCCCAGAATGGTGGAGATGGGCGTCCTCAGTTCGTGCGAAAGTGAGTTTAAAAGTGTGTTGTATAATCTGATTGAGTTTTCCTTCTCTTCTTTATCTCTGGCTGTTTTTTCGGCTTTTCGAATCTTGTTTGTAAGTACTGCATTTATCAATGCTATAACGATAAACATTAGAAAAAGGAGTATATCTTCCGAATTATCAATATGAAAAGTGTAGAGTGGGGGTATAAAGAAGAAATTAAGTACCAATGCGCTTAAGATAGCTGAAAGCAGTACGGGCATAATTTCGAATGTTATTGCCAGTAACGACACTACAACCAGCAGTAACAGTGCAGTGCCTATGTAGCCAATTACTTTCTGCGTGAGGAAAGCGACGAGTGCAACAACTAAGACAAGTAAAAAACTGGTTTTATATTGTATGCTAAGTGACGGTTTTTCTTTAAATATCTTTTTCAATGCAGATGTGTTAGTTGTGACAGTTTGACAAAAAATAGTATTTCGTTGTAGAATAAAGTTGAAAACACCCCATCGAAGGAATTATCATTAATAGTCCTATCAAAATTAATAATGTGCAAATCTAAGGATTCATAATGATAAATACTACACCATTTTGCACTTTTTTTTGTGGAATTTACTCCCTATTTTCCGTTGAAAATATCTATGCGAAAAAAAGATGCTTAATTGTTTGGTAATCCAAAGAAAAACAGTATTTTTGCAGTCCGTTTATTATCACAGTGTAATGGTCAGTTTTGTTGTGTGTAAATATCCTATTTTGTGCCGATTAGCCTCTTCCAAAATACGATTGAAGCAAATAAAATGGCTCAATTATTAATCAAAAACATTTTAAACAAGTGGATACGTTAAGTTATAAAACCATTTCTGCCAACAAAGCAACGGTGCAGAAAGAATGGGTAGTTGTGGATGCTACCGATTTGGTATTGGGGCGTATGGGTTCAAAAGTTGCTAAACTTTTGCGCGGAAAATACAAACCAAGTTTCACTCCTCACGTAGACTGTGGAGATAATGTGATTATTATCAATGCAGAAAAAGTACAATTAACAGGTAACAAATGGAACGATCGCATCTACCTAAGCCACACAGGCTATCCAGGTGGACAACGTGAAATTACACCAGCTAAATTGATGGAAAAAAGTTCTGAAAAACTTATCAAGAAAGTGGTGAAAGGTATGTTACCTAAAAACCGTCTTGGAGACAAACTTTTGGGCAATTTATATGTATTCCCAGGTGCGGAACACAATATGCAAGCTCAACAACCAAAACAATTAGATTTAAACTCACTTAAATAATCAGTATGGAAGTAATAAATGCCTTAGGAAGAAGAAAAGCGGCTGTTGCTCGTGTTTTCGTGAGCGAAGGAACTGGACAAATTACCATTAATAAACGCGATATAAACGTTTACTTTCCGTCACCATTATTACAATTTGTGGTTAAACAACCTCTTACCAAATTGGGAGTGACTGAAAAATACGATATTAAAGTAAATCTAAATGGTGGTGGATTTAACGGACAAGCGGGTGCTTTGCGTTTAGCAATTGCTCGTGCGTTGGTGAAAATGAACCCAGAAGACAAACCAGCACTTAAAGTTGAAGGATTTATGACTCGTGACCCTCGTGGTGTTGAGCGTAAAAAACCAGGTCAACCAAAAGCACGTAAGAGATTCCAATTCTCGAAACGTTAATATCAGTTATCGGTTATCAGTTTTCAGTTTGCAATTTTTTGCAGACTGTTTACTGTTCACTGAAAATTGTTTAGTATCTAAATTGTCGAGACTCTAAGTAAAATTGAAGACTACTCGGCAATTGAGTTAAACAGAATGTAAACAACTTTTTAAACAAAAAAAATGTCTAGAACAAATTTTGACGAATTATTAGAAGCAGGTTGCCACTTTGGTCACTTGAAACGTAAATGGAATCCAGCAATGGCTCCTTACATTTTCATGGAGCGTAACGATATTCACATTATCGATTTGCACAAAACAGTAGTGAAAATTGACGAAGCTGCAGCAGCATTGAAACAAATTGCAAAATCAGGACGTAAAATCCTTTTCGTTGCAACAAAAAAACAAGCTAAAGATGTGGTTTCTGAAAAAGCATTAGCTGTTGGAATGCCATACATTACTGAGCGTTGGGCCGGTGGTATGTTAACTAACTTCCCTACTATTCGTAAAGCCGTAAAAAAAATGACCACTATCGACAAAATGGCGACTGATGGTACATTCGAAAATATTTCAAAACGCGAAAAACTTCAAATTACTCGTCAACGCGAGAAATTAGAAAAGAACTTAGGTTCTATCGCTGATTTGACTCGTCTTCCTTCTGCACTTTTCATTGTAGACGTGATGAAAGAACACATTGCCGTATTAGAAGCTCAACGTTTGGGTATTCCAATTTTTGCAATTGTGGATACTAACTCAAATCCTAACGGACTTGATTTCGTAATCCCTGCAAATGATGACGCTACAAAATCGGTTGACGTAATTTTAAGCGCTATGGTTGCTGCTATCCAAGAAGGTTTGGAAGAACGCAAAGTAGAAAAAATTGATACTGAAGCTGCTGAAGCTCCTGCATCAAAAGACAAAAAGTCAAGAATTACAAAAAAACCAAGAACTCAAAAAGAAGATGATGATGCTTTGAACGCTAACGTGATCAAAAAATTCGTCAAAGAAGAAGAATAAGATTAATTGAAAGTTGTCAGTGACCGCTCGGCTTTAGCCGCTTGGTTCACCAAGAATTGACGATTATATATTTTTAAACGAGTTACCTGTTATGAATTATTGTAGCTTGTAACTCGTTTTTTCTTGTCTTTCAATATTCTTTCAAAGAAGAAACATATCAAATATATTAATAACTCACAGCTCTCTTATTTTTATTAAGGATAGAGAGTCGTAAAATATTTATAATTATGGCAGTAACAATGGCAGAAATTTCAAAATTGCGTACCATGACTGGTGCTGGTATGATGGATTGCAAAAATGCACTCACTGAAGCCAATAGCGATTTTGACAAAGCAGTTGAAATTATTCGTAAAAAAGGTCAGGCTACAGCATCAAAAAGAAGCGACCGTGAAGCTTCTGAAGGTTGCGTTTTGGCTAAAGCTGAAGGTGGATTTGCAGCTGTATTAGCATTGAAATGTGAAACCGATTTCGTAGCTATCAATGCAGATTTCGTAGCTTTGACAAGATCAATTCTTGATGTAGCTATGGCTACAAAACCAGCTACAATCGAAGAACTTAAAGCTTTGACGATTGATGGTCGCGTTATTTCAGATGTAATTCTTGATCGTTCAGGTATTACAGGTGAAAAAATGGAATTGGACTACTACGAATTCGTTCAGGGTGGTACTACTGCTGCTTATATTCACCCGGGAAACAAACTTGCTACATTGGTGGCAGTTGCTCAAGAAAACGCCGAATACGAAACTTTACGTGGCATGGCGATGCATATTGCAGCAATGGCGCCTGTGGCTATTGATGAATCTGAAGTGCCTCAAAAAGTAAAAGATAACGAGCTTGCAGTGGCTATCGAAAAAACCAAAACCGAACTTGTTGCAAAGGAAGTTGAAGTTGCGATAAAAAAAGCGGGCATCAATCCTGCTCACGTTGATAGCGAAAACCACATTGAATCAAACATGGCTAAGGGCTGGATTACTGCCGAGGAAGCTGCAAAAGCACGCGAAATTAGAACAACAGTTACTGCAGAGAAATCTGCAACTTTACCAGAACAGAAAGTAAACAGTATTGCTGCCGGACGTATGGCTAAATTCTACAAAGAATATACTCTTTTAGAACAAAAGTACGAAGGTGGCAGTGAAGAAGCTGGAAAAATAACAGTAAAGGAACTGCTTGTGAAAAAACAGTTAACTTGTGTTGGCTTCAAACGTGTAACTTTGAATCAAGAATAAGATTCAACTTTACTGATTGATATAAAATTTAAAAACCTCTTGAAGTTATTCAAGAGGTTTTTTTTGTGCAATAGATTGTGATGGATTGAACTCACTTTATATTACTTCTTTTGTTTAAACCAAAGGTATACGCTTTCAATTACCAGCATAACACCAATCCCCATCGTGTAGGCAATTATATCCTTCCACAGAAAGCCAAAGCCCAATACTAAACCTCCTAAACGGGTGTTTCTGATAGCATCAATCCAAGGGGCGTGATAGAGTTGACTTATTTCAATCAGGTAGCAAAATAACAAGCTGACTAACGCTATTTGCGACGGTTTTCGGTCCTTTAAAAGCAGTGCTGCGAAAAGGTAGATCATTACCGCCCACAGTGCATCACCGAGGTAGGTGTTGATATATTCGGGCAGATAACCGGCGTATTTTCTCGACGAAAGTCCCAATACCATAACTATAGCTACGGAAATGAGATAGACGATTCGATTGCGTGCCGGTTTCATGTTAGTAGTGTATTATAAGTGAGGCCGTCACTTTTCATGATGATGACAAGAATATAATGTTACTTTTTTTTAAGAATGGAACGCGGATTTTACGGATTAAGCAGATAAATACGGATTACATTTATACGGATTTATAACTGATTTTAGTCATGCAAGCATGACTGATAAGAGAGTAAGCAATTAGGAATCAGTCCGACTTGTCGGACTAAAATCAGTTATTTTATCCGCTAGATCAGCGTTTATCCGCGTTCTATTCTTTCTTTTCTTTGACTAGAGTAATCTTTCTTAATTCCTAATGTGACGTTAGTAAATGTTTCGTTTACTATTTGCTCCGTCTAAGGTGAATTTCAGATTACGGTGAGCAAGTTTAAACCCTTTCAGGTTCAAGAAAACCTGTTGCTGGTATTTTTGTGGAATGTCGAAGTAAGAGCGATTGTCTTCCACCACCACGTTTTTAATGTCCGAGAGATTAAGTCCTGCTTCTTCCACTAAGAAATCGGAGACATTGCCCTTCGTAAAACCTTGTCCAAAACCAATATTCATATAAATAGTAACCGGAGCACTAGGGCGTTCGGGTTTGGGCTCGATGTTTAAAGCCGAAAACTGAATCTTAAGTTCCGACTCCAGATTTTTGATTTCGGGCATATCTTCTGTTTTGACCAGACATACTGAGTTTCCCGATTTGCCGGCCCGAGCTGTTCTACCGCTTCGGTGGGTGTACTGCTCTGTTTTTTCGGGTAAATGGTAATGGATAATATAATCCAAATCTTTCACGTCGATACCTCTGGCAGCAATATCTGTTGCTACCAGTAGATTGATTCTACCTTTTTTGAAGCCACGCATTACTTTGTCGCGCATTTCCTGGTTTAAGTTGCCGTGCAAGGCATCAGCCACCACTTCAAAACCGGCCAATTGTTTAGCCAGTTTTTTAGCCGCTACTTTTGTACGACAGAACATGATGCCCCGTTGATCGAGTCGTTGCGATAGATATGCTTTTAAATAATCGAGCTTATATCCTTGTTTATAAATGATGTATTGGTGATCAATTTTTTGATTGACAAACTCTTCGGCATTTATTCTGATTTCTACAGCATTCGGACGCAGGTATTCTCGCACCAATTGTTTTACGTCGTTAGGCATAGTAGCAGTAAACAACATGCTAGTGATATCGCGCTTACAAGACTCCAGAATCTGATCGATTTCCGATTTGAATCCCATGTTGATCATTTCGTCGGCTTCGTCCAGTACCAGATACTTCAAATCCTGAAGGCTTAGTGCATTCCGATCCAACAAATCGAGCAAACGCCCCGGGGTAGCCACCACCACATGCGTGGCACGTTTCAGTTTCTGAATTTGATCTTCGATAGGAGTGCCACCATACACCGCTTCGGCAAATACGCGTGGCATGTGTTTAGAGAAAAGAAAGAATTCACGCGCCACCTGTTGACCAAGCTCGCGCGTTGGAACCAATACCAGTGCTTGTATTTTTGCTAATTTAGGATCGATGGTTTGGAGAATAGGCAAGCAAAAGGCAGCTGTTTTACCTGTTCCGGTTTGCGCTATGGCCACCAGGTCTTGTCCCGAAGTGAGTATGTGCGGAATGGCCTGAAGTTGAATGTCGGTGGGGGCTGTAATTCTGTTTTCCTGAAGTGCCTGAACTATATTATCGTTAATTCCTAAGTCTGTAAAAGTCATGTTTGTTCCAATTTAGTTTAAAATGCTCGTATTGAGGATTTGACTACAAAGGTAAGCGTATTTGTTGTATAAATTCGTATGTGATAAGGTTTAAGTGGCAGAAATGAAATAATGCCGTATAATTTAAGAGTAAAAAAGTAGAAGGATAGAACATGCATGCAACAGGCAGGTGCTGATATGAATTTAGAATCCTGAAAGGATTCAATTTGAATAACCACGGGTGTAACCCGTGGTGGCTGTATAAAATAAAAGGAACCCCGAATGGGGTTCAATAACAACATATTATCTTTAAGTTCAACCCGCTTCGGGGTTGTAGATATAGGGTTATGTTCATCCCCCGGTTCCGCAAGCTTCACCGGGGGTTATTCACATTTAGCCACTCCGTGGCAATAATTACCTACAACTAAAACAATTTCAATTCATTGCTATTTTCTTCCTTGTCGGTAATTCCATTGTGAAAGTGACACACCGCACTCATCACACAGCTGTCGCACTTTGGGTTAGTGGGGCGGCATATCTCGCGACCGAGAAAGGAAATAGCCATTCCGATGTCGTTCCAACGTTCTTGTGGTACGATGCCCATGATTTGTTTCTCGATCTTCTCGGGTTGTGTGCCCGAAGCAATCCCAATTCGTGGGGCAACGCGTACGACGTGGAGGTCGACGATAACGCCTTCGGCAGTGTTCCCTGACTCGCGAATGATAACGTTAGCCGATTTGCGCCCAATGCCCGGCAGCTTGGTTAGCTCGGCCATAGTGGTAGGGATATTGTCGTCATCACCAATCTGCTGTGCCAGTTTTACCAACCAGTTGGCTTTATTGCCAAAATTCCGTACCGTGCTAATGTATTGGTGCAGGTCTTCGACTGTGGCTTGCGTCAGGCTGTTTATCGACGGATAGGCTGCAAAGACCACCGGAGCCAGTTCGTTGATATGTTTATCAGAGTCCTGCGCCGAGAGGATCACCATTACCAACAGTTGATAACGACTTTTATAATCAAGCGGATGTTTGCGATGGTGATATTGAGCCATCAGTGGCTCCAGATGTTCCAACCAGTTTTGTTTCATGATATTTGGCATTAGTTTTCGACTATAACAACTCTTCTCAAAATTATGTTGAATGAATGCTAAACTCTTTCAACGAAAAAGCAAGCCGGAAGGCTTGCTTTACATGACTTATGTGTTTTTCTTCTCCTCGGTTCGTCTCCAGACTTCCTTCCGTCAATGGACGAACAAGTTCTAGCTTCGACCAAGCGAATTGAAAATCAGCGTAAGCTAAAGATGCTTGACCGAACAAACTACGCTGAACTGAGCGTATGTTGTACCCTGGCTTTTAATAAAGATTGACGGTTTTCTGTGGATAACTAATTGTTGGATTATTTTGTGAGATTTTTTTTATTACTAACTCTTCGAATAATTCAAGAATCTTCCTAATCATTGGAATTAGAACAATATATTCATCATAATTTGATATTGTAATGTGATATTCGCTTTCTTTATTATGGACAATACAACACCTTAAACCATATATTAATTCTGCAACTTTATCTAGATTGTTGTGTTGGAAAACATTTACAATTTTTTTTGATTCCAGAAAGTCTTTAATGGGTTGATTTGCAACTGAATGTAAACTATTTGTTATAGTTGTTTTATCTGAGTCAAAAATCTTCCTAAAATTTATTTTAAACGATTCTTTCTCTCCTTTTTTCATGCTCTCAGCTGAAGTAATAAATTCTCTTACAAATAATTTACTTGATCCGACTCGTGTTACTAGGTTAACTAGGTATACTCTATATACTAAATACTCAATTGTGTGGTAAAGACGGAGAAATCTATTAAGTATATCAGGTGCTTGATTTAACTCATTTAACACATCGTAAATATCAAAATACTGCTCATAATTCTTTGTAATATCAAATGTCAATGAACTACTTAATGTTGTTGGATTATATTTTAGTTCTTGTGGTAATAATATTGAATTACAATCATTTAAATTAGATAAGTAAATATAAGGATAATGTAAATCCTCGTTGAAATCATCAATTGTTCTATTGATTACAATTCCTTTTTCTTTATCGAAATGACGCAACATGTCGAAAAATAAGTTTATATTCCCCATGTTTATTACAGAGAAATTTCTTTCAAAATACTCTTCGATTTGTTTCCAAATCAAACCAAACTTATCATCAGACAGATCGATTAAATGATTATTGTCAAACAGAATTTTTGTTGATAAGAAACCAAATTCAAGATTAGAATATGCAAAACGTCTATTCTTGTTTTTAAATTTAGGTTGAGAAAAATCAATTATGTGGACATTTCCAGTGATTGAATATGGTGTCGACAAAAAATTGCCAAAGTTATTATACCTAATTTTATTTATTGAATTAATGAAAGTGTCGAATGGAGCAGGTGGATTCAGCTGCAATAGCCTTATTATTCCATTTTCAAGGTCACCATCTGTTTCAATATAATCAATAACATCGACATCATTATATCCTAAATATGTGTTTAGAGATAGAATGATTTTTGAAAAAAGTTCTTTACCATTCATACCTATTTTCCTTCTTTTGAATTATTAAATATCTGATTCCAGTTCTCATTTTTACCATTTATCAGTTGAACCGTGTAATCCATAATAACAGTTCTTATAAATGAGCCGATATTTACAGATCTACTAGATAAGTTATTGTACTGACTAGTAAAGTCAGTCAACTTATACCCATACTTATTTATGTTTTTTGTCAACGAAATGAAAACTTCGTTTGTTTTTTTAATGATTTCTTCTTTTGTATTAAAATTAGAAGTGTTTATTATTGAGCCGATTCCAGCAAAAACACCACTAAGCGTTGTGTCTTTGGAAAACCATTCTTTTCCAATTTCTTCTTTCTCACTAATAAGTTTATCTAATTCAATCAACTTGCTAATGAAATACAACATGAACTCTGTATTGAAAACTAGATCATATGTCAATTCTGTTGTTTCTGTATTGTCTTCAAATTCATGATCAATTAACTTCTCAGTTGAAACTCTCAGAGGTTTACCATCAACAAATGACTGTAGCGCTACAATTGTCGATGAGAACATAAATTGTCCAATTTCTCTTTTCCCTCTTTTTATGTCATTTGCTTCAATATCTTTTTCTCTGTACAATTTAATACCTGATTCTTGTAAGGCATCGAAAAAATGTAGAAACAACAATTCAAATTGATGTGTTTTAGAAACGGATTTTTGTCCAGCATTTAAAACCAGCATCTTATGAATGATTTCCTTTTCTGTCAATCCAGTCCAAATTGTCAAGTTAATTTCAAAGTTGGAAAGTACTTGTTGAATTTCATTAATTTCACTCGTTTCAATTAAGCTCTTAATAAGTTTTGTAGACAGCACACCTGAATCAAAGAATAATTGATTTTCATCTTTCAAATTTCGAGCAAAGCTTCGATAATCTACCGTAGTTGAATCTTTCTTTGAAATAAATAAATAAGTCCATAATCTAAATGACCTTTGTAAGCCATCTAATATTTCTGCCCGACTTAAATCAATTTCGGCATTCCCATCTACTATGTTATCAATTTTTGAATTGTACGTAATAGTTATTGTAGGAATTGGATCTCCTATTTTAATTGTTGAATAGAGCTTATCAAGATATTGATTTTTTACTATTTTTCTTTGAATGGCGTATTCATAGAAACTCTCCTTCAAATTCTCTAAATAGTCAAGGAGGTTACATTTGCATAAGTAGTAATACCTATGTTCAATTTTCTTTGATTCTAAAATTTTAATTTTCATGTTATTTTTTTTAAGCTTGTGTACAACCCTAATATACCCAACCGGGTATATTTTACTTATATCTATTGCAATTTTCTGGGCATATTCCTCAATATAGGTGGTTATACTCAGTTCATGTTCTTTGATTTTCCAAAATTACGCATTCCATTTTGATTAACCTACAGGCTGTTAAACTATTTATCAACAATAATGAAATAAAAAATGAAGGAGCTAATTTCTTAGCTCCTTCATTTCTATACTTATTTCTTTTCGTCGGTAGTTGCGTCTTTTACGCTATCGTCTTCCTTCGGTTTTTGGGTGGCGGCTACATCCAGCACTAAGCGTGCATTGCAGTATTGCCAGAATAGAGTGGGGTTGAGGGTGGCAAATGGTTTCAACAGAAACGGTTCAACTATGTCTTTGTGCATCGTTGAGCAGCCTTTGTACATCGTTGAGCGAGCATTGTATATCGTTGAGCAGGCATTGTACATCGTTGAGCGAGCATTGTACATCGTTGAGCAGGCTTTGTATATCGTTGAGCGAGCATTGTACATTGTTGAGCGGGCTTTGTACATCGTTGAGCAGGCTTTGTACATCGTTGAGCAGGCTTTGTATATCATTGAGCGGACTTTGAGTGTCGGGGGCTCGTAGAACTAAAATAGGGTTTATCATAAATAAAAAAAGGAAGCTCATTTCTGAACTTCCTTTTAAATTGTGTAGCGGGAACGAGAGTTGAACTCGTGACCTCCGGGTTATGAATCCGACGCTCTAACCAACTGAGCTATCCCGCCATTTTTCTAAAGCGGTGCAAAGATAGGCTTTTTTGAGCATTTGACAAATCTTTTCGGGTAAAAAAAAGGATTTTATTGTTAGAGTAATTGTTTCCTAAATCTAAATGTTTGATATTTAAAGAGTAATTGTGAACTATGAGCTGTGAACTTTCAATTAAAAAGTTGGCTTCATGCCCAAATTGAACATAACAAACGACCACATATCAGTTTGTGCCTCTAATAATTTACCAATTGGCTTACCGGCTCCATGACCTGCTTTTGAGTCAATACGAATTAAAGTGGGTTTTGTACCTCCGTTTCCAGCCTGTAGAGTGGCAGCAAACTTAAACGAATGCGCAGGAACTACACGGTCGTCGTGATCGCCTGTCATAACCATTGTAGCTGGAAATTTTGTATTCGCCTTAACGTTGTGTAATGGAGAATACCCTTTTAGGTACTCAAACATCTCTTTGCTTTCGAGGCTGGTGCCATAGTCACTGGCCCACGACCAACCGATGGTGAACAGGTTGTAGCGCAGCATGTCTAAAACGCCCACTTCGGGAATTGCTACAGCATACAAATCGGGACGTTGGGTCAGGCATGCCCCAACCAATAACCCTCCGTTAGAACCGCCATTAATGGCTAGTTTTTTTGAAGAAGTGTATCCGGTTGCAATCAGGTACTCAGCAGCCGCGATAAAATCATCAAACACATTTTGTTTATGCATTTTTGTTCCGGCCATATGCCATGCTTCGCCGTATTCACCACCTCCGCGAAGGTTGGCAACAACATACACGCCGCCATTCTCCAAAAATGGGATTCTTGATACATTAAATGTGGGATTTAAACTGACATTGAAACCGCCGTAACCGTACAGCATTAGTGGGTTTTTGCCATTTTTCTTCAATCCTTTTTTGTACGTAATGGACATAGGCACTTTGGTGCCATCCTTGCTAGTGTAAAAAACCTGCTCGGTGATAAAATCTTCGGCGTTGATTTTCACTTCAGATGTATGGAATGTTGTAGTTGAGTTTTTTTCTACATCCAATATGAAAATGGTAGGAGCAAAGGTATAGGATGTAAATACATAAAAAGCTTCCTTGTTATTTTTATCGCCCGAAATTGAGGTTGCCGACCCTAAAGTAGGCAGTTTAACTTCATATTGTTTTTTGCCGGTCAAATCAAAAGCATACACATGATTACTTGCATCAATCATGTATTCAGCAATAATTTTCCCACCTATTATATTTACACTTTCCAACACATTCTCCGTTTCGGGAAGTATTTCTTTCCAGTTCTCACGTGATGGCTGTGTCGGATCAATTTGCATTAATCTTGATTTTGGCGCTTTCCAGTTGGTCAGCACATAAATCTTTCCATCAACATTATCAACTACAGTATAATCGTTTTTAAATCCCGGTGCTAATTCAACGAATTTCGAATCAGGGTTTGATAGGTCTTTCATTTTAAGCGAATTGCCTGTTGTTGTTTCTGTTTCGGTAACAAACAGAAACTTTTCGTCGTCCGATACACTCGAACCGCATTCGCGAAGCGGAAATTCATTGTTTTCAAAAACAATTCTATCTTGATTTTGCGGTTGACCAATTGTGTGATAGAAGATTTTCTCAAATTCATTTTTGCTTGAGTATTCTTTTCCTGCCTCCGGAGCATCAAATGCACTGTAGTAAAATCCATTACCTTGCCATGAAATACCATTGAACTTCGACCATTTGATATGATCGGGTAGGAGTTGACGTGTTTTTACATCCAATACGAAAATTTCATTCCAATCGGAACCACTACGTGCAATGGAGTATTGAAGGTACTTCCCGTCTTTCGAAAATGAAATATTGGTTAATGCAACTGTTCCATCAGTTGAAAGTGTGTTTGGGTCAAGTAAAACCGTAGGTTCGGACGTCAAGGTTTCTTGTTCGCACAAAACGCTTTGGTTTTGTAAACCATTATTCTTATAAAAATAATACTTTCCATTTTTCTTGAATGGCGAAGCATATTTTGGATAATTGGTCAGGTCAGTCAATCGTTTTTTTAATGCCGAACGAAAAGGTATTTGGTCTAAATATCCTTTTGTAACTATATTTTGGGCTTTTACCCAGGCAGCAGTAGTTGCAGAGGTGTCATTTTCTAACCAACGATACGGATCCTGAACCTGAACGCCAAAATAATTGTCAGCAACATTTCCTTTTGCTGTTGTTGGATACGTAATTTTTGAAGCTGAAAAGGCTGTTGACATAAGCAGCAATAGTAATGATGTAAATGTAATATGTTTCATTTTTATGAATTTAAATCGATATGTATCTGAGTTTTAAGGCTGAATTTAATCTTTGGTAACGCCTAATTCTTTTGCCACCTGTACCATGTAAGCCTGAGCAGCAGCGTATTCGTTAGGAATGATTCCGTCCAGAATGGCATCTTTGATGCGCATTTTTATGTCGCCAACCGTAGCGCATGCAGGTAAATTAAATGTCTCCATAATTTCTTGTCCACTAATGGGTGGCTGAAAATTGCGAACTTTATCTTTTTCCTCAATTTCTTTCAGCTTTTTTCGAACGAGTTGGAAATTAGATCTATATCGCTTAACCTTATCTTGATTTTTGGAGGTAATATCCGCTTCGCAAAGCATCATTAAATCATCAATGTCATCCCCTGCATCAAATAACAATCGTCTGATGGCCGAATCAGTCACTTCATCTTCGGTCAACACAATGGGACGCATATGGAGGGTAACCATTTTTTGGACGTACTTCATTTTTTCGTTAGTGGGCAATTTCATTTTTCGGAAAATCTCCGGAATCATTTTCTCACCAACGAAGTTGTGATTGTGGAAAGTCCATCCTAGTCGCGAATCAAAGCGTTTCGTGCTTGGTTTGCCAATGTCGTGAAGCAGTGCCGCCCACCGTAACCAAAGATTATCCGTATGCTCGCATAATCCATCCAATACCGCCAACGTATGATAAAAATTATCTTTGTGCCCCACACCATCTTTCGTTTCAGCACCTTTTAAGGCCAATACTTCAGGAAATATAAGCTCCAGTAGACCCGTTTTTTCAAGCAAAATAAAACCTACTGAGGGTTTACGCGACATCATTATTTTATTCAATTCGTCGGCAATTCGTTCCTTGGTAATAATCTCAATACGTTCTTTGTTGCGGGCAATGGCGTCAAAGGTATTCGACTCCAAGAAGAAACCAAGTTGAGCAGAGAACCGGATACCACGCATCATGCGCAACGGATCGTCAGAAAAGGTGATGTCCGGGTTCAAAGGAGTGCGGATGACAAAATTCTTTAAATCCTCTACGCCACCAAAGGGATCAACTAATTCACCAAATCGGTCTTTGTTCAGACAAATGGCCATTGCATTGATGGTGAAATCCCGTCGGTTTTGGTCATCTTCCAATGTTCCGTCTTCTACTATTGGGTTGCGTGAATCGCGGAGGTACGATTCCTTTCGTGCGCCTACAAATTCAACCTCCAGATCGTTTAGCTTTACCTGTGCTGTTCCGAAATTTTTAAATACAGAGAGACTCGCTTTTTTTCCTAATTTTGCTGCTACACGTTTAGCCAGTTCAATTCCACTTCCAACGATCACCACATCAATATCTTTCGATGGTCGTTTCAAAAAAATATCCCGAACATATCCGCCAATCACATAACATTCTTGTTGTTGCTCATCGGCTGCTTCGGAAATAATGCTAAATATCTTATCTTGAAGAAATTCTTTCATAAATTCATTGTCGTAATTTTGGGAGCACAAAGGTAAGTCATTAGTTCGGATTTGCAAAGAAACAGCTTGTGCAAGTGCGTCGTGCAGGTTTATACAAAAAGAACTTACTGATTATTCAGTAAGTTCTTTTTGCAGAAGACGAAATTTATTTTTTTGAATCTTCCACTTTTGCTTTTCTTGCTCTGATTTTTTTTAATTCATTTTCGAGCAATTCTATTTGTTCTTCTTGATGATTTATTGTTTTAAGTAATTCGTTCAACTCTTCGTTGTCAATTGTTGTTGGGTATTGAGCATCAACACGTTCTAAGAAATCGGCGAGTACATTCATGTAATTCATAAAAGCATCGTAGGCCGATTCGTAATTGGTGCCAAAGGCATCCTTATGGCTCATATACCTGAAATGGTCGGTCGATTGAAGGATTAACCAGTCGCGCAACAATGGTTTGTCGGTACACATTCTAACCCGTTCGCCAACAGCATATAATTTAGCAATAGCTTCGTTTTGCAGGTCGTTTCCGGTCCATGGAGTGAGGTCTTTGTCGTTGCCCACCCAACTAATTGGAAATGGCACCGATAACGGACCAGCCGATTCATTTTTCTTCGATAATTCTGATGGAAGCATAAAACTCATTTGATGCTCCATTGCATGGTAAGGGATGGCCTTCAGGAACTCAAAAATACCAGTGTATGCCGGTTGATTAATACCAAGAACTTCATAGCCCATTCCAAGGTTGATTACGTTGTCGCCCTCTGGTAAATTGGCTATCCACTGTATAAAGTTTTCGGCAGATAATGATAAACTTGAAAACCGGAAAGCAATATCGTCGCTTAATTTATGGTTTCTAACTAATAATTTGAGTTTTGGAAGATAAGAATGTGAGTAAACATAATTAGGACTTTTCCAACCTAAAATATGTTTAGCTTCGTCAATCAACATACTTTTAAAGCCCATTTTTGCCGCTATCTCTCCAATTTCATCCGAATAAATTAATTCGGCATTAAAAAGTGAGCTTGGACGTTTACCAAACAAAATCTCAATTTTATCGGCATGTAATTTCAGCTGACGTTCAAATTCTGTAGCGTCAAAAACCGATGAAAGCGAATGAGCATATGGCTCAGCCATAAATTCTACACAGCCGGTTTTCGCCAAATCTTTAAAACTGTCAATAACTTCTGGAGCATAGTGTTCCAGTTGATCCAGGGTTACCCCCGATATGGTGAATGCGCAACGGAATTTGCCGTTCGAACTTCGAATCATTTCTGCGATAGTGCGATTACCTGGCAAAAGTGATTGCTCAACATATGCTCTAATACGTTCCTCGATTTGAAAATCATCGTAGTAATAATGATCTTGACCTATTTCGATGAATCTATAACGTTTCAAACGATATGGAAGATGAATTTGAAAATAAAAACAAATGTTTCTCATAAAAAATTAGTTTTAAAGTTACAGTTACAAATCGAGAATATTTAAAACAATTGTAGAGTTAAATATAAGGATTGTAGTTGCAAATCAATAGATTGTAAATTACATTACGCTTTCGTAAATACCTCGTACTTTTAATCCGGCGTCTTGCCAACGGATATTATTTACTTCGTCTCTACCCAATTCCTGCAAACTTTTATGCATTGCCGGGTTTTTTACAATTGCGTAAATAGCGTCAGCCATTGCATCAATGTCCCAATAGTCGGTTTTGATAGCATGCGTTAAAATTTCGGCACAGCCCGATTGTTTTGATATAATGGATGGAGTTCCAACTTGCATAGCTTCAAGTGGTGAAATGCCAAATGGCTCTGAAACAGAAGGCATTATGTATACATCGCTCTCGGCCAGCATTTCGTGAACTTGGCGTCCTTTCAAAAAGCCCGTGAAATGAAATCTGTCAGCAATATTTCGTTTGGCCACAAGGTCAATCATTGCGTTCATCATATCACCACTTCCAGCCATTACAAACCGAACATCTTTCGTTTTCTGTAGTACACGATAGGCAGCCTCTACAAAATACTCAGGTCCTTTTTGCATAGTAATACGTCCAAGGAACGTTACCACTTTATCTTTTCTGGGCGTTTTGGTAAACGAGTCGGCATCTGGGAGCGGATCTACAGCGTTATGAACCGTTGTTACCTTTCTTGGGTCTTGATGATATTTTTCAATAACAATTTTGCGGGTTAGGTCACTAACAGTCATTATATGATCGGCGGCATCCATTCCGCGTTTCTCTATCCCGTAAACAATCGGGTTAACTTGTCCGCGACTTCTATCAAAATCGGTAGCATGTACGTGGATAACAAGTGGTTTTCCGCTGATTTGTTTCGCAAATACACCTGCAGGAAAAGTTAACCAGTCGTGAGAGTGAATAATGTCGAAGTCCAATTGGTGTGCTAGAACGCTTGCCACTGCTTCATAGTTCGATATTTCTTCAATTAAATTGTCGGGATATCGGCCTGAAAAATCAACGCATCCTAAGTCATTAGTGTATATTCGATTGTAGTTGTATTTAATTCCATTTCTCAACCAAAAATACTCATCGGGATGCATTGTTAAGCCGATTCGTTGATTCACATAATTCCATTCATTTTCTTTCCAGACGATAGGCACATTACAGGCTCCGACGATTTTCAAAAAGCTTTGGTCCTCGTCGCCGTGAGGTTTGGGAATTACAAATGTAATTTCCAAATCTTCCTGCATTGCCATTCCTTTTGTTAATCCGTAGCTTGCTGTACCCAATCCGCCTAAGATATGTGGTGGAAATTCCCAGCCAAACATTAGTGCTTTCATTGTATATTACGCGTTATCGTATTTCTTTAATAAATCTAAAACTCTCAATATTTCTGCCACGCTCATAGCAAATGACATTCCACCGTGACCTTTAAATGGTGGATTGCCATCAAATAATTCAGGTAAAGAACCTACACAAAGTTCAGTCATTTCACCTTCAAATCCAATAAGCATTCGTTCAATAAACGATTTGCCGCTTTCTTTGTATACTTTTAAATATGCCTGAGCAAATCCGCCAAATGTAAAAGGCCATGCTGGACCATTGTGGTAATTCCTGTCGCGTTCAAGTTGTCCACCAATGTAGGTCGGTCTGTAAAAGCCACTCTTTGGGCTCAAAGTCCTCAATCCTTTTGGTGTTAACAATTCTTTTGTTGTGATGTCTAAAACCGATTTTTGTTGATGTCTGTCGAGTGGTGAGAAAGCGAGCGCAACTGCAAGAATCATATTTGGTCTCACTTCAATATCGTTATAGTTGCCATCCACATAATCATATAAATAAGTTCCGTTCCAAAATGTTTTTACAAATGATTCACGGGCGATCTCAGCCTGATAATCAAACAAATCTGCCGAGTGTTCGTTTCCGTATGTTCTGGCTAATTCAGATGTGAATTTTAATGCATTGTACCATAACGCATTAATTTCAACAACATAGCCAGTGCGAGGGGTAATCGGACGTCCGTTTTCAATAGCATTCATCCAGGTGGCTGGTCGCTCGGTTCCATTTGTGTATAAAAGCCCATTATTGTGGATGAACAAATTTGGGTGATTTTGTTTCCGGATAAAAGCAATTATGTCAGATGCTAATTCAGAGAACCGATTTGCAGCTTCCTCAATAGATGTACTTATAGCGTATTGTTGAATGGTCCACAAAAACCAAAGTAAAACATCCGGATCTTCGATTCCCTGAAGTTTGAAACCTGTTCTCTCACCATCCATAAATCTTTTCAGTTCATCAATAGCAGTTTCAATGATATCATTGAAATAATCCATTCGTTCGATGGTGAGTGTACAGCCCGGTAGTGCAATAAACTGATCTCTGGCTCTGGCTCCAAACCAAGGATAACCGGCCAATAAATAGGTTTTACCACCTTCACGTTTATAAAGCTGTTGAGCTGAATTTTTCAAGCAACTAAACATGTCAAAGCGCTCATTTCTTCTGGTCAATTCCTCCTCCCATAGCGTCTTTAATTTACGGGGAGAAACCTCGGTTATTCCAGCTGAAAATATGATTGATTCTCCTTTTTTCATTGGCAGCTCAAAATAACCGGGAACAAGCAAGTCTTCCTTAAAGGCGTACCCACGCTCTTGTTCTTTAAAATATTCTATGTTTTTATGCCAGTCGGGTTGGTGTACATATGCTATTTTCTTTGAAAATTGCATGTGTAAACAAGGATAACTTTCGTACAAACACATGCGTATCCCATCTTGAATTTCGTGGTACGATGTGTCTGCCATGTCATTCTGATGAGTTAACTCATTCACACTCCGAAATGCTAAAAATGGTTTGAGACGTAATAGGGTAGGTGAGTGAGCTTCCAACAAAGTGTATTTAAAAAGTACACGTGGTTCGAAGGACACCAGCATTCGTTCTTTCGAAAGGATAACCCCACCCACACGATAAATGGTGCGGGACACTACCTCACAGTCGAATTGACGTATGTATTTATGACCATTGGGGCTATACGTATTTCCTTCGTATTTATGAATTCCCAGGTTAAACTCAGCTCCATGTTGAACTACCGTTTCATCCAGCGATGATAGAAGCACATGATTGGTGTCATCTATCTCAGGGATAGGCATTACTAACTGTCCGTGATATTTTCGGGTATTACAATCAATTAATGTAGTACTGTTGTAAGCGCCTGCTCTATTGGTTCGAATCATCTCTTTAGTAAGCGATTTGTCGAGGTTAATAAGCAAGGTTTTATCAAAATTAAGGTAACTCATATTGTAAAATAATAAAAGGTAGCGTTTTCTGTGTGTAAAATAACTTGTGAGGATTAAATCAATGGGTAAAAAATATAATCGTCAAAAGAATGACATGTAAATGTTATCGACTGCAATATATAAAACATTTTTCAAATAAAAAAGTATTTATAAGGTGTTTTTTTGTGTTATATAATACTTTTTTTGCGTAGTTTAATACTTAATTGACTATTTGGTAGTTAATTGAAAAGTGATTTATAGTATTGAATATTTGTATTTCATTGGTCTAATTTGTTGGCTCTCTAAAGTTATAATATCTTTGTCTTCCAAATAAAACAATTAAAGATGCTTTTTAAATCAGATTTATCAGACTTTAAACGTCAGCTTTTATATGCTGTATTTGTTCCAACAATAATAAGTGTTGTTATAATTCTTAGTTTTGTTTTGGAGAAGGGTATGGGTTGGGATTTTCATACGCTAGGAGTATATCCTCGTAGGGTTGAAAATCTAGGAGGCATTTTTACATTAGTGTTGGTTCATAGCGATTGGAGTCATTTAGCCAATAACGTTGTGTCATTTATACTTTTGTCCAGTTGTTTGTCTTTTTTTTATAGACAAATAGCCCTTAAAGTTATGTTTGTGTCGTATGTTTTTAGTGGCACCATTCTTTGGGTTATAGGCAGGGATAGTTGGCATATAGGTGTGAGTGGTTTAATTTACTCGTTGGCATTTTTCCTGTTTTTTAGCGGTGTCATCAGAAAGCATGTCCCGCTGATTGCCATTTCTTTTATTGTTGCATTTTCGTATGGTAGTATGGTTTGGCATATATTTCCCTGGGAAGTTCATGATCCTATCTCGTGGGAAGGACATTTGTCGGGTGGAGTAGTGGGGCTTATATTGTCGGTAGTTTATCGAAATGAAGGTCCTCAAAAGCCAGTTGTTGTTTGGGAGGAAGAAGATGAAGAAGAGAGCGAGGAAGATAATGAGCAGCTTTTAGAAGATGAAAATACAGATGATGATTCAAATTCTACATTATCATAGATTGCTGCACCTATATTTATATCCAAAAAAAGCTTCCACACCAGTGGAAGCTTTCTTTTTGATATAAACAGTAAGCTGTTTTAATGTTTTAGTTTTTCTTCAATCTCTTTCACGCTGGTGCGAAAGTTTTTGTCTGAGTCCATTAAATCGGTTACAATTTTGCAGGCATGAAGAACGGTTGCATGGTCGCGTTGACCGATGGTGCTTCCAATGGATGCCAGTGAGCTTTTTGTAAGTTGTTTGGAAAGGTACATTGCTATTTGACGTGCTTGTACCACTTCGCGTTTCCGACTTTTTGTTGAAATAGCATCAATACTCAACGAGAAATATTCACAAACAGTATCGCGTATTTTCTCTACAGTATTGACTTTGCGGGTAATGTTTACAATTCTGCTTATGATTTTTTCTGCCAGTGTAACGTCTATTGGCATATTAGCCAAGGTAGAGTGAGCCAAAAGTGAAACCAGAACACCTTCTAGGTCTCGAACATTATCTACCACATTTTCTGCAATAAAATTCACCACATCTTCGGGTATTTCCAAACCGTCACGATAAATTTTGCTTTCCAAAATCGACTTGCGTAATTCGAAGTTTGGTTTTTCGATCTCAGCAGATAATCCCCATTTGAAACGGGTAAGTAAGCGTTGTTCCAGTCCTACCATTACAATTGGTGAACGGTCTGATGTCAGAATCAATTGTTTACCGGTTTGATGAAGGTGGTTGAAAATATGGAAAAATGTATTTTGTGTTCCTGTTTTGCCGGCAAATTCCTGAATATCGTCCACTATTAAAACGTCGATGGTTTGATAGAAATTCAAAAAGTCATTTACAGTGTTGCTACGTACTGCGTCGGTATATTGAATCTGAAAAGTGTTTGCAGATAAATACAGCACGCGTTTTTCGGGATGCAATTGTTTTGTCATTACTCCAATGGCATTGGCCAGGTGAGTTTTTCCAACACCGGATTGTCCATAAACAAACAATGGGTTGAAGATTGTTTTTCCAGGTTCGTTGGCAATGCTGATACCTGCTGTACGAGCTAATTTGTTGCTGTTTCCTTCAATTAAATTGTTGAAGTTGTACGCTGGGTTCAATTGTGGATCAATCTCCGGTAATTGAGGCTTATGGTACGGGCTAACGTAACCCGAACCATTTGCTGCCACTTTTGGCTTTGGTTGTTCGCTTGCACTCGGTATTTGCGTGCCTCTTCCGCTCGATTTATCAATAAGTACGCGGTATTCTAAACGAGTACCTACACCTACCTCACGGTAAAGGGTCATTCTTAATAGATCGATGTATTTTTCTTCTATGTACTCAACAAAGAACTGGCTGGGTACTTGTAATACGATAATGTTGTTTTCGTATTTAAGGGGAACGATCGGGGCAAACCATGTGTTAAACGATGCTTCGCTAATATTGTCCTTAATAACGCTTAGGCAGCGACTCCATAATTGATCGTAATTGTTTAACATTTGGTTTGGTTCAATTTTTAATAATAACGTAACAGACTGATAATATATGTAAACTGAAAATTATTAGAGGCGATTTTCAGTTCTACAAAATTCGAAAACTTTTTCCAAATAAAAAAACAGCAAACATTTTCCAAATTAAAACTTATTAGCATTTGTTTTATTATCAGCGTGTTAATGTAAATGTTTGGTTTAAAGGCTTTTATTTGTAATATAAATGAAATATGTCTGATATTAAAGTCATTGACTGTTTGTAAGTGTTTTGGTTAATTAATCCAATAAAAAAGCCGAAACTCTTGTAACAAAGAGTTTCGGCTGTAAGGGATTGAAAAAACAATTATTTTTATCGATTTTGTTATTTAGAATCGCGACAAATAACAAGCCTATTCTGATTTACGTCCGAAGAGCGAAAAATGAACGTATCGTTTAGGACTTTTTTGCAAATCAATAAGCAATTTGTCAGCACTTGCAGCTGTGTTAGAGAGGTTGACATACAGGTCTTTATTATTTAGTAAAAGGCCTATTGTTCCGTCAGAACTATTCATTTTAGTTGTGAGCATATTGAGGTTCGCAATAGTATGATCGATGCTCGCAAAAGTGGCTTCGTAGTCGATTTTTTTCAATTTTCCGCTAATCTGTTTGAAGTCAGAAGTAATGTCGTTGACATTGCCTAGAATGTGCGGAACATCGTTGTTCATCATCTTCTTCAATTGCGAAGAACTAACTGCTAAATCAGCTGTGGTATGTTCGATTGAAGCTATGCTTTTTGTCAGATCTTTGTTGTCGACCAGGGTACGTACCGAACGAATAAGCGAATCGGTTTGTGTTGAGATGCTCTCAATTTTGGGTAATAAACTACCGGTCAGTTGAGCCATTAATCCGGTTCCCATTTGAGATTCTATGGTGTCGCCGGATTGGTGCATGGTTTGACTTGCAGTGATAGGCGCATAAATCAGTTGAATGGCTTTCCCACCCATTAATCCATCATCGTACAATTCAATTTTTGTTCCGATGGGCAACTGAATATCTTTTGCTACCGATATTTTTACTACAAATGAGTTTTGTTTCGAAAAGTCGTATTTGATTTCTTCAACTTGTCCAACTTTAAACCCTTTTACGTAAACGGGTGATGAAGGCACTAAACCTCCGATATTTTCATAACTAGCGTAATAATTGGATACGGATGAGAATATGTCTCTTCCTTTTAGAAAATTCATTCCAAAATAAAGTACAAATATGGCTACAATGGCCATAATTCCAACTTTAACCTCACGCGTAAAAAACTTTTTTTCCATTCTAATTCTATATTAAAGACTTATTTTATTAATAATGCGGCTTCTTTCGGAGACAGCTTTCTGTCACCATCAAAAACAATTACAAAGGCATCCGGAAATTTGGAAAGGATGGATGCACGAATTTTCTCTATTTTATGATATTCATCTTCTGCTCCTAGTGTGTATTTTTTTAATCCGTTTTCAACAAAGAACTCTACGTTTTGAACGCCTTTAAATTCAGATGCATTGGGATTTAAATTCACTCTGGTGGCAAAAAGCTGCACCTTGAATGTGATATTTTTAGTAGAATTTACTTTTGTGTCGGCTGATTTCTGACTTTGTACTTGTTCATGATTTATTTTAGCAGGATTTGACTGAGTTTTAGCAGGAAGTTGAGTTGACGGAATTACAGTGTCAGCAGCTACTTGTGTGGTTTCAGCCCGCTCTATAGGAGCTCTCTTGAGCGTTTCGGCTTTTTTTATTTCTTGGTATTTTGGTTCGGGGACCTCTCTTTTAGGAACAAATACATTTTGTATACCTGATTTTTTATCGTGATCGTGTTTGTAGTATATAAATGCATTGTAAATAGCTTTTGCCATTTCATTTCTTCCAATGTCGGACGATAAATATCTTTCTTCGGCAGGATTAGAAATAAATCCAACTTCAATTAATACGCTTGGACAAGCTGAGCGGTGAAGTACCCAAAATCCGGCCTGACGAACCCCTCTATCGGCACGATTGCTAAAACTTACAAACTGTTTCTGGATATTCGAAGCCATATCAAGGCTTTTATCAATATATTTGTCTTGCATGAATTCGAACATTATGTACGAATCCACCGAATTTGGATCAAATCCTTTATATTTGGATTGGTAGTCTTTTTCGAGCATAATAACCGAGTTTTCACGCATTGCCACATCGAGATTGGCTTTTGTTTTGGCTAAACCTAAAGTGTATGACTCTGTTCCAGATGCTGATGGGTTGGGGTTTGAATTGGAGTGTATGCACAAAAATAAATCGGCATGATTATTATTTACGACGTCGGCGCGCTCCTGTAAAGTCAGGTATTTGTCCGTTTTTCGGGAATACACCACTTTTACATCTTTGAAATTTCGTTCTATAATGGCGCCCAACTCTAAAACAATGGCTAAATTTATGTCTTTTTCGCGCATAAACGAACCCATAGCTCCCGGGTCATGACCACCGTGTCCGGCATCCAATACAACTGTAAATTTTCCATCCTGAGCGTAAAGAGAAGTAGGTGTAAAACCTCCTAACAGTATAGCTCCCAACAGACAAACAAGAATAAATTTTTTATTAATTTTCATAATAATTCCGTTATTTGAAATGGAATTTGGTGTGTTATTTGGTGCAAAAGTAATCTTTATTCCTCTTTTTTAAGCGAAAAGAAGCAGTATTTTTTCAAATTAATCATAAAAAAGAGTTATATGTAAATCAGACTCCTATTTTTTGACTAATTTTGCAGCCAAATCAAGAAAACCTGAATCAAACCAGATGCATATCTGTAAATCCTTATATTTCAGCAAATCACGTTTGTATTTGCTTTTTTTATTGTGTCTTGCTTTATCTTTTGCCGGATATAGCCAGGTTAAAGTTGCACCTAAAACTGTGATAAAGAAAGCCCTTGCTGCCGATTCTTTAGCTAAAAATGCGCTCGATAGCACAAAAAAAGCTATCCCAGTTAAAAAGAAATCAAACCAAATAGACGCTCAAATTGATTATAGTGCTCAAGACTCGATTGTGTTTTTGGGAAATGGTACAGGTTTTCTTCACGGTAAAAGTGATATTACTTACAAAAATATAAATTTAAAAGCCGATTATGTTCGTGTAAAAATGGATAGTAGCACGGTTTATGCCCATGGTACGGTGGACAGCACCGGTGCAAAAATTGGTGAACCCGTTTTTAAGGAAGGAACGACCGAATATGCTTCAAAGGAACTTACCTATAATTTAAAAACAAAAAAAGGCTATATCCGTCATGCTGTTACACAACAAGGCGAGGGTTATATTATCAGTGATAAGACCAAGAAAACGGATGACGATATACTTTGTATTGCCAATGCAAAATATACAACCTGTGATAACCACGAACATCCCGACTTTTACATGAGCTTATCGAAAGGAAAAGTGAAAACTGGAAATTGGGTTGTGGCAGGTCCTTCTCACCTGGTTGTTTGCGATGTTCCATTACCGATAGCATTACCGTTTGGATTTTTTCCATTCACCGACAAATATTCGTCGGGCGTTTTGATGCCTACCTATGCTGATGATTTAAATGCCGGTTTCGGATTGGTAAATGGTGGATATTATTTTGCCATAAATGATTATATGGATGTAACCATGCGTGCCGATTTCTATACAAAAGGGACCTGGTCGGTTAGTGGCAATACTACTTATCGAAAAAAATACAAATATAGCGGAAATCTAAGTATCAATTATAGAGAAACAGTGACCGGCGAAAAGGACATGACAGATTATAGTAAACAAAAAAGTTTTAGTGTAAAACTGTCACACTCACAAGATGCCAAGGCCAATCCGTACAGAACGGTATCAGCCAGTGTCGATTTCTCTACCAGTGGATATAACAGGAATAACTTAAATACCTATTCCCGACCAGAGATTTCTTCTCAAAATACTAAAGCATCGAGTGTTAGTTTTACACAACGTTTTCCTGAAAGTCCTTTCAGTATTTCGGGTAATATGAATATTGCTCAACGAACAAGCGATTCGACTATTGACATGACTTTGCCCAATGTCAGTATTTCTATGAGTCGTATTTATCCTCTGAAACGGAAAAATGCCGTGGGAAAGGATCGATGGTACGAGAAACTTTACATGTCGTATACAGGAACATTGGACAATCGAATTAGTACAAAAGAGAATTTACTTTTGACTTCTTCATTGACCCGCGATTGGAAAAATGGTATGCAGCATAGCATACCGGTAGGTGCAACATTCAATTTGCTTAAATATATAAACGTATCTCCAACGGCTAATTATACAGAGCGTTGGTATCTGCAATCGGTTGATAAATCGTGGGATAAAGTAAATGACAAGGAAATTATTAAGGTTAAGGATGGCTTTAATCGAGTGTACGACTTTAATGTTGGAGTGTCGGCATCTACAAAATTGTACGGTTTTTATATGCCCATTCGCTCCATATTTGGAGATAAGATTGATAGAATTCGCCACGTTATGACGCCAAGTGTAGGGTTAAGTTATCGTCCGGATTTCGGTGAGTCGAAATGGGGATATTATAGCGATTACACTAAGCAGGTGTTAAATCCAACTACTCAGACTTACTATGACGAAAATGTGCAGTATTCTCATTACGATGGCAGTTTGTATGGTACGCCCGGAAAAGGGAAATCCGGAAATGTAAACTTTTCGTTGGCCAATAGTGTGGAGATGAAAGTAAGAAATGATAAAGATACTACAGGAACAAATCCCTTTAAGATAGTAAGTTTAATCGATAATTTTACCATAAACACAGGCTATAATATGGCAGCCGATTCGATGAAATGGTCGAACCTCAGCACTAGTTTGCGTTTGAAATTTGGTAAAAGTTACAGCATTAGTTTGAGTGGCGATTTTGATCCTTACATGTATGGCTATGATAAATCAGGTCGTCCGGTGCGTATTAACCAACTAGTTTGGGATCATGGCAAACTTCCTCATTTTTTAGGAACGAGTACATCGTATAGTTACACATTAAGTAATGAAACATTTAAGAAAAAGGATAAATCTAAGAATGTCGATAGCTCTACAAACCCTGATCCGCAAATAGCCGGAGCAAACAAGGATGTAAGAAATGATCCGTCGAAAAAGAAGGATGAGCCTAAAAAGAAGGTTGAAAAAGGTGAAGATGGCTATGAAAAAGTCACTATCCCATGGAGTATAAGTGCCAGTTATTCTATTCGGTATGCTCCAAATTTTACCGATTTTAATCCTAAAACAATGTTCTATAATTATAAGATTACTCATAGTCTTAGTTTATCGGGGAATCTGTCGTTGACAACCAACTGGAAATTTAACTCTAGCGCAAGTTATGATTTTGATGCCCACAAAATGACTTATGCAAGTATTAATATTACCCGAAATCTGCACTGTTGGACTATGACCGGAAGTATGGTGCCATTTGGCCCTTATAAAACTTATAATGTGCGCATTGGAGTAAATGCAAGTATGCTTAGTGACCTGAAATATGAAAAACGAAGCGGTTATCAAGCGAACAATATTACCTGGTATTGAGTTATTATGGGAATACTTATTCTAAACCGACTGATTTATAAAGAAACGAAATTAATTTAACAACAAATAATAAGAAAAATGAAAATTACAGCAGACAAAGCGGTATCTGCCGAATACGAATTGTACGTGGACGGTGAAGTAGAAGGTGAATTGGAATTGATGGAAAAAGCGACAGCTGAACAACCGTTAAGCTTCATCTTTGGTGTGAACATGATGCTTCCTAAATTTGAATCAAATTTGTTCGGTCTACAAGCCGGAGATAAATTTGATTTTACTATTGAAAAAGAAGATGCTTATGGAGAATATGATGACGATAGTGTATTGGATCTAGATCGCGCTATTTTCGAAATTGATGGTAAACTTGACGAAGAAATGATTTTCGAAGGCAATGTTGTTCCATTGATGGATAACGAAGGCAACCGTGTGAATGCACAAGTTGTTGAGGTTACTGATGCACACGTAAAAGTGGATTTGAATCACCCATTAGCTGGTGAAAATCTTCATTTCAAAGGAACAGTACTTGAAGTACGTGAGCCTTCTGAAAAAGAATTAGCTGCTTTGACCGGTGGTGGATGCGGAAGCGGTTGTGGTTGCGGATCCGGCGAAGGTAGCAGCTGTGGCGATGGCGGATGCGGCGACGGTGGATGTGGTTGTGGCCCTGAAGAAGAAGCGAAAGTTGGTGGTTGTGGAAGCGGTTGCGGTTGCAACTAATCGACTGTAATATACTTTTGATATAATACAATGGATATTAAGTGGTAATGCGCCATTTAATATCCATTGTTGTAAATATACCATCGGGTTTAAATCTTAAAATGTAGGTTGGACTTTGCATCTGGCTTGAAAAACAGATATTTTCTACTAACTTTGCACTTTAAGGTGAATTAAAAAAGCAGTTTATAATTGGTTACCCGTTATTTCACTACAACTGTTTTGTAGGTATCAACCGGTAACGCATAACTATAATAATATGTCGAATACAATTGGGAAATTATTTACTTTTACTTCTTTTGGTGAGTCGCATGGTCGGGGAATTGGCGGAATTGTTGATGGCTGTCCGGCAGGGATTGACGTGGACATAGAATTTATTCAGAGTGAACTGGATCGTCGTCGGCCCGGACAATCCGATATTTCTACACCACGAAAGGAAGGCGATAAAGTAGATATACTTTCGGGCACTTTTGAAGGTAAAACTACCGGGACGCCTATTGCTTTTGTAATTTGGAACGAAAACCAACACAGTACCGATTACGATCATCTGAAAGAGGTGTATCGTCCATCGCATGCCGATTATACGTATCAACAAAAATATGGAATTCGCGATCATCGTGGTGGTGGCCGTAGTTCTGCGCGCGAAACAGCTTCGCGGGTAGTGGCGGGTGCCATAGCCAAGCTGGCATTAAAAAAGCTGGGTGTGGAGATTACTGCATTTACTTCGCAAGTGGGGCACATTGCCATGACTCAGACATTCGAAACTGCTGACTTGTCGTTGATCGAAAGCAATGTGGTTCGTTGCCCGGAAACAGCTACTGCTGAAAAAATGATTGAATATATCAAACAGTTGAAAGGTGAAGGCGATTCAATAGGCGGTATTATTTCGTGTGTGGTGAAAGGCGTACCTATCGGTTGGGGAGAACCTATCTTTGATAAACTACAAGCCCGACTGGCGCAGTCGATGCTCAGCATTAATGCCACCCATGGTTTTGATTATGGTAGGGGCTTTGAAGGTGTGAGTCTGAAAGGTTCGGAGATGAACGATTCGTTTGTAAAAGAGGGTGACCAAATCACGACCAAAACAAATAATTCGGGGGGTGTGCAAGGCGGTATCAGCAACGGACAGGATATTTATTTCCGTGTATTGTTTAAACCCGTTGCTACTATTTCGAAAAAACAGGATACTGTGGATATTCATTCCAAAGAAGTCGAACTTGAAGCCCGCGGACGTCATGATCCTTGCGTTCTGCCGCGTGCAGTGCCTATCGTGGAAGCAATGGCTGCCCTGACGCTGTTAGATTTGTATTTGACAAAGAGTTGATATTTAGAATAAAGAATAAAGACAAAAGACAAAAGATAAAAGACCCCCAATTCGTTAGCAGACGGATTGGGGGTCTTTTGTTTATCATTAATGGAGTTTTAGGAGACGATACTATTTTTTAGATTCCCCTTTAGAGTTTATCCGTCTACTGACGGAGGTTAGGGGTCATCATTACAAATTTTTCTGCTTCGTCCAGTACGTTGAGTTTTCCTACATCCATCATTCTGAAATCTGTTGGAATGTAGCCATTGATAATATGCTGTTGTGCATTTGAAAGGTAGAAATCCATAATAGGGAATTTAGGTTGCAGGGCTTCCATTCTATCAAAAACGTTTGGCGAAAGTACCTGAATACCTGCAAATGCCAATTTGTTGAACCCCGAAATGGTTTCAAATTTCACCGGTTTTGTTTCTCCTGTTTTCTCATTTATCCAGCCGCAAAGTCGGTTATCCTCATTAAACAATAGATATCGGAAGGTGTCCCGCTCACTCACCACCAAAGTTGCCAGTGGGTTTGTAGTCAGATGTTGATGGTATAAGTCGCCCAGATTCAGATTGGAAAGGATATCTACATTATGAACCAGAAATGGTTTGCCATCGTCGAAAAACCAGGCGGCCTTGCGGATGGCACCACCAGTGTCGAGCAAAACATCACGCTCGTCAGAAATTTCAATACGAATGCCGAAATTTGAATTTTGTTTCAGAAAATCGATTATCTGATCGGGAAAATGATGAATGTTGACAATCAGTTCATCAAATCCTGCCGATTTTAATTTCAGTATTACATGCTCCAACAGTGGTTTTCCTGCAATAGGTACCAATGCTTTAGGTAGATGATCTGTTATTGGTTTCAGACGAGTACCTAGCCCCGCTGCGAATATCATTGCTTTCATTATTTTACTTCGTGTTATTTTGCCTTCGGCGTTAGTATACCTACGGTGTTATTAATAGTTATTTGCCTTCGGCGTTCTTTGCTTCGTGTTATTGATAGTTATTCGGTTGTTATTTGGTGGAAGTGTTCATTAGTTTGGTTACGGAGTTGATAAAGTTGTTTAGCTTAATCCCTAATTGATTATAATCAGTCGTTAATTGATTAAAGATTTCCTCATCAATTAGATTTCTTCTTTTTGCCTTATCCAGCCATGTTTTACTTTCGCAAAGGGAGCCGCGCGAAAAATAATAGAAATTACGTTGATCTCTAAAGTTATTTCTGCCAAAACCTTCACTGATATTGGCACTTACCGAATCTGCAGCACGAACCCATTGTTTTCCTAAAGTGTCTTTTTGAAAGTAATCCCATTTTATGACTAAATTCCAAATTTTATCAGACAAATCCATCGATAATTTATATACTTCTAAATCCTCAAATTTCATATCAATACTATTTTTGATGAATACTTAGGTGAAAAATAAATACGAAATAACAATTAATAACGCCGAAGGCAAATAACATGAAATTACTAACGCGAAGCAATTAACGCGAAAGGAACTTCGATTCAATATTTTGTTCCCGGTGTATCAACTGTACTTCCACGCCAAATTTTTCGTGGATATGCTCGGCCATTTTTTGAGCTGAATATACCGAGCGGTGGCGACCACCGGTACAGCCAAAGCTAATCATCAAATGAGTAAATCCTCTGTCTTTGTAGCGTTTTACCGACGCATCTACCAGCGCAAAAGCATGATCGATAAAGCTAAGTATTTCGCCGTCATCTTCGAGGAATTTCTTTACCGATTCGTCCAGTCCGGTGAGGCTTTGGTAGCGTTCGTATTTGCCGGGATTGTTTACCGCGCGGCAGTCGAACACAAATCCACCTCCATTGCCTGAGTTGTCCTGCGGAATTCCTTTTTTGTACGAAAAACTATACACCCGCACTATCAAAGGTTTTCGCACTTCCACCTCGGTAAATTGTTTCAATTCGGTCATCTGGTTCAACACCTCCAGCAAGTAAGGATATTCTGTAAATTCATTGCGCAGGATGACACGTAGATTTTCGAGTGCAAAAGGGATGCTTTGCAGGAAATGTGGTTTTTTCTCAAAGTAGCCGCGGTATCCGTATGCACCCAATACCTGCAAGGTGCGGAAAAGAACAAAATGCTTCAACTGCAAACGGAAATCCGCTTCGTCAACAGGCATTAGTTTTTGCAATGCGTCCAGGTATATTTGTAGTAACTCTTCTTTTAGTTCGGCACTGTATTGCGCTTTGGCTTGCCACAGAAACGAAGCCACATCATAATACAATGGGCCTTTTCGTCCGCCCTGGAAGTCGATAAAATAAGGTTCATCGCCTTTTATCATCACATTTCGGCTCTGAAAATCGCGGTACATAAAAGTGTTGGAGTGGGAGCGGAGCAGCACTTCCGACAGGCGTGCAAAATCGTCTTCCAACAGGTTTTCCTGAAACTCCAGCCCTGTTGATTTAAGAAAACAATATTTAAAGTAATTCAAATCCCAAAGGATAGACCGTTCGTTGAATTCCGGTTGCGGATAGCACACCGAAAAGTCGAAACTCTGCGCACCCAGCACCTGTATGGCGGGAAGTTTTTGCATGGTTTTGCGGAGCAATTCTTTTTCGGCTTCGCAAAAAACACCCGTCTTGCGTCCCTCGGCAATAGCGTCGAAAAGCAAGGTGTCGCCCAGATCTTCTTGTAAGTAAAACATACCGTCTTCAGATTGTGCCAATACCGCTGGCACAGGCAATCCCTGACTGGTAAAATGATGAGCCATTTCGATAAAAGCCTTATTTTCTTCCAGCGAAGTGCCTTCTACACCTATCAGTGTGGTTTTCTCGCCTTGAAGTCGCACATACCGGCGGTTGGAACCCGAAGCTGAAAGTTCGGTATTACTAATTATATTTTCGTGGGTAAAGTTTTGAAAAAGGGTCGTTAATTCGGTCATGATATCTGGGGTTGAAGTATGTAATCGCTGTGCTGTTTTTTAAATATCCACAAAGATACTTCAACTTTGCTAATTGAGAAAGAAATGGGGAATGGAAGTTATCCAACTAGAGGTGAGATGCTGTTAAAAAATATTTTCTCAACATTAATTTTATTCCTGTCTGATCTTTTATAATGCACCTAAATGCTATCTTTTAGGGTTAATTCTGTAGTTTGCTTTTAGCAGTATGCATTAAAATTCATCATTTTTTTGTATTTTTGCAGCAATTTGTATATCAAAAACATTATGAGCACAGAACTAAGTGAACAAGAACAGTTCAGACGCCAGAGTCTGGACGAAATGCGCAAATTGGGTATAGACCCATATCCGGCAGCAGAGTATCCTACCAATGCATTTTCTACTACTATAAAGGATGAATTTAAAGACGATGATAGCAAAAAACAAGTATGCGTAGCCGGTCGTATTATGACCCGTCGCATCATGGGTAAAGCTGCATTTGTGGAACTTCAGGACTCGAAAGGTCGTATCCAGATATATATTAGTCGCGACGACATTAACACCGAAGCGCAACCCGAAATGTATAACACCGTGTTCAAAAAACTATTGGACATTGGCGATTTTATTGGAATCAAAGGTTTTGTGTTTCGCACACAAACAGGCGAAATAAGCATTCACACACAAGAAATAACGGTGCTGAGCAAATCACTTCGTCCGCTACCGATAGTAAAATATAAAGATGGTGTGGCTTTCGATGCATTCGAAGACCCAGAACAACGTTACCGTCAACGCTATGTGGATTTGGTGGTGAACGAGGGAATAAAAGATATTTTCCTTAAACGTACCAAAGTATATCAAACCATGCGCGACTATTTCAATGCGCAGGACTATGTGGAGGTAGAAACTCCAATTCTTCAATCAATTCCCGGTGGTGCTTCGGCGCGTCCGTTTATCACGCATCACAATGCGTTGGATATGCCGCTTTATCTTCGTGTCGCTGACGAATTGTATCTGAAACGTCTTATTGTAGGTGGTTTCGAAGGGGTGTACGAGTTTTCTAAAAACTTCCGCAACGAAGGGATGGATCGTACGCACAATCCGGAATTTACCGCCATGGAAATATATGTAGCCTACAAAGACTACAACTGGATGATGACGTTTACCGAAAACATGATTGAAAAAATCTGTATGGAGGTAAATGGTACCAACGAAATTATGGTGGGCGATAAGTTGATTAGCTTTAAAACGCCTTTCAAACGTATCACTATGATTGATGCGATTAAAGAATACACCGGTATCGACATTAACGGCATGGACGAAGTGCAACTGCGTGAAGTATGTAAACAATTGCACATTGAAGCCGACGAAACCATGGGTAAAGGCAAAATGATCGACGAAATTTTTGGCGAAAAATGCGAAGGAAATTATATCCAACCCACATTTGTTACCGATTATCCCCGCGAAATGAGCCCGCTTTGCAAACGCCATCGCGACAATCCTGAACTAACCGAACGTTTCGAGTTGATGGTAAACGGAAAAGAGTTAGCTAACGCTTACTCGGAACTGAACGATCCTATCGATCAGTTAGGTCGTTTCCAGGAACAGTTGAAGCTAAGCGAAAAGGGCGACGACGAAGCCATGTTTATCGATATGGATTTTGTACGTTCGTTGGAATACGGTATGCCTCCAACCTCAGGAATGGGTATTGGTATGGACCGTTTGGTAATGTTGATGACCGGTCAGCAAACCATTCAGGAAGTACTTTTCTTCCCACAAATGAAACCCGAAAAAGCGGCTAAGAAAGATGGTCCTGAGAAGTTTATGGAATTAGGTATTCCCGAAGCATGGGTAGCTGTAGTTCAAAAAGCAGGTATCACCATGGTTGCCGATATGAAAGGTTTGAATCCAAATAAATTCCATCAGGATATTTGCGGATTAAACAAAAAGAACAAACTTGAACTGACCAACCCTTCGAAAGAAGAAGTGGCTGAGTGGATTGAACAAGTAAACAAGTAAACAAGTAAACAAGTAAACAAGTAAACAAGTAAACAAGTAAACAAGTAAACAAGTAAACGGATAGCAAACCTGCAATCGAGCAAAATGTACTTTTAACTCGTCAACTTGTTTACTCGTCCACTCGTTAACCATACAGAAATGAACGAAAAAAGTAAAATTGCGGTAATAGGCGGCGGGAGCTGGGCCACGGCAATTGCTAAAATAGCACTTACCAATGCGGATAGTATCAATTGGTACATGCGCCGACAGGAACAAATCGATGAATTTATTCGTTTGAGTAAAAATCCATCGTATCTTACCGGTGTGAAATTTGATACCGACCGTATCAATTTTACCAGTGACATCAACAAGTTGGTGCGCACCTCCGATATCTTGATTTTTGCAACACCTTCACCTTTTTTGAAACAACATCTCAAAAAGTTGAAACGCAAGCTGGACAATAAGTTTTTAGTAACTGCTATCAAGGGGATTGTTCCGGATGAAAACATGATTGTTACCGACTATTTTGAGCAATTTTACAATGTTTCGAAAGAAAATATAGCCGTACTGGCCGGACCATGTCATGCCGAAGAGGTAGCGCTGGAACGACTTTCATATCTTACATTCGGATGCGCATCGCGCGAAAATGCCCGTATGTTGGCGCAACGGTTCAATACCAGTTTTATTCGCACTTCGATAAGTGATGATATCATGGGTATTGAATATTCGTCGGTAATGAAAAATATCTATTCTATAGCGGCAGGTATTTGTCACGGGTTGAAATATGGCGATAATTTTCAGGCGGTGCTTATTTCTAATGCCATTCAAGAAATGAATCGCTTTTGTAACGCTACCAATCCGATGCATCGGGATATCAACGAATCGGCATATTTGGGCGATTTATTGGTGACTGCTTATTCGAAGTTCAGTCGTAACCGTCTTTTTGGAACTATGATAGGCAAAGGTTATTCGGTGAAAACGGCTCAAATTGAAATGGAAATGATTGCTGAAGGGTATTATGCCACTAAATGTATTCATGAAATAAACGAAAAATACCATATCAGCATGCCTATTGTGGATTCGATTTACGAAATACTTTACAACCGTTCGTCGCCCACCATGGAAATACGTAAACTGTCGGAACACCTTAAGTAATTGGCAGTAAGTAGTCGGTAGTTAGGAAATATCACTAGCGAAATAAACAAATAAGTAAACATCAAACTATTATAATAATGCAAAACATTAAATTATCTATCGACAAAGCGTTTGGATTTATTTCCGAACAAAGTGTAGCCGGGTACAAAGCAGAAGTAGCTGCTGCAAGTGCAGCTTTGCACAACGGTACATGTAAAGGAAGTGATTTTTTAGGTTGGTTGAACTTACCAACTTCCATCGACGAAGCTCAGTTTGCTGACCTTGAGGCCACAGCTAAGATTCTTCGCGATAATTGTGAAGTAGTGGTTGTCATTGGTATCGGTGGAAGCTACCTGGGTGCAAAAGCAGTTATCGATGGTCTTTCGAACAGTTTCGACTGGTTGCAAACCGAACGTAAATCGCCGATTGTGGTTTATGCAGGTCAAAACATTGGCGAAGACTATTTGTACGAATTGCAAGAATTATTGAAAACAAAGAAATTCGGAATTATCTCTATTTCAAAATCAGGAACAACAACTGAACCTGCTTTGGCTTTCCGTTTGTTGAAAACTCAATTGGAAGAACAACAAGGAAAAGATGCTGCCCAAAAACTGATTGTTGCCATTACTGACAAATCGCGCGGTGCATTGCGCACAGCTGCTACTCAGGAAGGTTACAAAACATTTGTAATTGAAGATAGCATTGGTGGTCGTTTCTCTGTACTTACTCCGGTAGGTTTGTTGCCTATTGCTGTTGCCGGATTTGATATTCGTCAATTAGTTGCAGGTGCTGCCACTATGGAGGCTGCTACGGCTCTTGAAATTCCTTTTGAGGATAATATTTCAGCTCAATATGCTGCTGTTCGTAACGAATTGTACAAAAACGGAAAGAAAACTGAGATTTTAGTAAACTTCCATCCAAAATTGCACTTCTTTGGCGAATGGTGGAAACAACTTTACGGCGAAAGCGAAGGCAAGGATGGTAAAGGTATTTTCCCTGCTGCTGTTGACTTTACTACCGACCTTCACTCTATGGGTCAATGGATTCAGGAAGGTGAACGTACTATTTTCGAAACGGTTATCTCTATCAAAGAAAGTAACTATACTAAGATTTTCCCAACATCGGAAGCAAATCTTGATGGTTTAAATTTCTTGGCCGGAAAACGCGTTGACGAAGTAAATAAAATGGCCGAACTGGGTACGATGATTGCGCATATCGACGGTGGAGTGCCAAACCTGAAAGTAGAATTGCCTAAATTGAACGAGTACTACCTGGGACAATTGATTTACTTCTTTGAAAAAGCATGTGGAATCAGTGGTTACCTGTTAGGCGTAAACGCATTCGATCAACCGGGTGTTGAAGCTTACAAGAAAAATATGTTTGCTTTGCTTGAAAAACCAGGCTTCGAAGCCGAAACAAAAGCAATTAAAGCGAGACTTTAAATTAATTCATAATTTATAATGCATAATTCATAATTGGATAATGTATTGACTTCTAATAAAAAGAGCAAATCACTAAGTTGATTTGCTCTTTTTGTATAATTATGCATTCTGAATTACTAATTATGCATTATCTACGTATACTTCCAATAGCGTAACTTCTGAGTCCGGTATTAAGCTTAATTCATCTATCGAAGCCGGAATAAGAATGGTATCCCCTTTATTTACAATAGTTTTTTCACCACCGAAGTCAATCACGAAATTTCCGTCGAGGCACATGTACGAAACAAAGGAATCTATTTTTGCATATTGACGGGCAATGCTTTTGTTGAAACGAAGCATGTTGGTGGTAAAATAATTGCAGCTAACCAATGGAGTCACCTCGTTCATAAGTGGAGTATAAACTGTTTTAGGCTCTTTGGAAGCTTCAAAGTTAATCACGTCCAATGCTTGTTCGGTATGCAGTTCCCGCTCGTTACCCTGGTCGTCTACGCGTTTGTAGTCGTAAATACGATAGGTGATATCGCTGCTTTGTTGAATCTCAGCTACGACTACTCCTTTGCCTATGGCGTGAACCAATCCGGCAGGAATAAAGAATACATCACCTTTTTTTACCGGTACTTTTTGAAGCAAATCCTCAACAAGTCCTTCGTCAAGAGCATCGAGATAGGCGTCGCGTGAGCAATCTTCCGAAAAACCGATAATTAGTTCGGCACCCGGTTCTGCATCTATCACATACCACATCTCTGTTTTTCCGTACGAATTGTGACGCTCTGCAGCCACTTCGTCGCCCGGATGTACCTGGATAGACAAGTTTTCGTTAGCATCTATCAGTTTAAATAACAATGGAAAAGATAGTCCATACTCATCGAAAATAGAGTCGCCAATCAATTCGCCCATGTAAATCTCCATCAATTCGGGTAAGGTATTTCCGGCAAGAAAACCGTTTGTTACCACCGACTCGTCGTTTTCATAACCCGATAACTCCCAGCTTTCGCCAAGTTTGTCGGTTTCTGCGGCTTTGTCGAATAAGCTTTTCAGTTTTGTTCCACCCCAGATTTTATCTTTTAGAATGGGCTCAAATTTTAATGGATATAACATTTTAGTAGATCGTTTTAAGTACTTAGTTTGTCACTATGAATAAAAAAGCGAACAATTAACAGCCCTGAAAATCAGATGTATTAATTGTTCGTTTTTAATGATTTGTTTTTATTATTCGTTTGCGATTATTCCGCTTTCGCTCTTTGTGCCAGATTTTGTTCCCAAACCCATGAGCTACGAAGTGTTTCTTCAAGTGTTTCGGTAGCTGTCCATCCCAGTTCGTTATTTGCATAACTTGGGTCGGCCCAAACTTTTTCGATATCACCTTCGCGACGAGCTACAATTTTATAAGGAATTTTTACTCCGTTCACTTTTTCAAATGTCTGGATAATCTCCAATACAGATAATCCTCGTCCTGTTCCCAAATTGAACGTTTCAACCGATGATTTAGTTTGTTTGTTCAACATGCGCTGAACGGCAATAACGTGCGCCTTGGCCAAATCCACTACGTGGATATAGTCGCGGATACATGATCCGTCAGGCGTGTTATAGTCGTCGCCATACACTTGCAATTGTTTACGTTGGCCGATAGCCGTTTGAGTAACAAATGGTAGCAGGTTGTTTGGAACACCGTTAGGCAATTCACCTATTTCAGCCGAAGCGTGTGCTCCAATCGGGTTGAAATAGCGCAGGATAATACTTTGATAGCAAGAGTTTGCATAAATAGTATCACGAATTATTTCTTCACCAACTTGCTTTGTGTTGCCATAAGGCGACAAAGCAGCTTTGATAGGAGCATCTTCGGTAACCGGTAAAATATCAGGTTGACCGTAAACAGTACACGAAGAAGAGAAAACAAAGTTCTTTACCTTGTGAATTGGCATTAATTGCAATAAGTTGATTAGCGAAACTAAATTGTTGCGGTAATATAACAGTGGTTTCTCAACCGATTCGCCTACCGCTTTACTTGCAGCAAAGTGTATAATTGCTTCAATATCTTTGTGTTTCTCAAACATGCGATCCATGCTCACGTAGTCAACACAATCGATGTTTTCGAATGCCGGACGAATGCCTGAAATTTTCTCAATCCCAGCCAATACATCAATGTTTGAGTTGGACAGATTATCCACAATCACCACATCAAATCCCACTTTCTGCAATTCTACAACTGTGTGCGAACCAATGTACCCGGTTCCGCCAGTTACTAAAATTTTTGCCATAATCTTTTAAATATTATTTGAATAGTTTTTCAGGATAAACTCCCTTACGAACCAATTCGTTGATTTTTAGAACAACTTGCGAACGATCCTCAGCGTAGGTTACGCCAAACCATTTCGATGGTGTATCCAATACTTTACAAGTTACTTTTTGTTGAACGATTAAGTTATTAACTGCTAATGGAATGTAGAATTCAGATTTCAGTTTTTGACCATTTTCAACTAAGAATTCTCTGAAGAATTTTTCAGAATAATCGAAATAATCAGGGGTGAATCCCCACATATTCATCGATACCGGAGTGTCGTGGTGAATACTAACTTCTTCGCCATTTTCATCAATAAAATTAATTTTTCCGCCTTTTTCTTCAATACTGGTGCGTTCTACAACGTTTTGTAATAAATTGTTCTCGTCTACAACACATACTCCGCGACTTACCGAGCCACTTTCCGATAATGTGTTACCTACACGATAGCCAATCATACAATACTCATTCTTTTTACCTTCAACGCTACGAAGAAAATCGGACAAAATAGCGAAAGACTCCTGACCATAAAAATCATCTGCGTTGATAACTGCAAATGGTTCTTTGATAGCATCTTTGCCCATCAATACGGCATGGTTTGTACCCCATGGTTTTTCGCGTTCGGGGTTGTAGGTACAACCTTCAGGAATATTTGAGATTTCTTGAAAAACGATGTCAGTGTCAATTAAATTTTTGAATTTATTGACTACTACGTCTTTGAAATCTTTTTCAAAACTTGGACGAATAACGAAAACTATTTTCCCAAATCCAGCTTTGATGGCATCGTAAATAGAATAATCCATGATGGTTTCGCCGTTTGGCCCTAATCCATCTAGTTGTTTTAAGCCGCCATAACGACTGCCCATTCCCGCTGCTAATACAAATAAAGTTGGTTTCATATATGATTGATTGATTTTGAGGTGCAAAGTTAATTAATAGTTTTTGTATTGAAGAATAATTTTGCCCTCATTTTGGCAATAATTTGAACTTTAACCTGCTTCCGTTAATTAATAACTATTGCTATAAAATAGCTTGACAATTTCTCTATTTTTATCATATATCCTATGCACATTAGTTGTACTTTTGTGCGCTAAAGCACGAAAAAATATGATCTCTAATAAAAAAATATACATACTGTTTGGATTCACTTTTATTTTACTTTTGGGAATTTCGTTGACGGTATACTTTTTCAAAAATAAGGCAAGTAAAGCAATCATTTCAAACTGCGATCCGGTACATTATGCTAACATTCCTATAGCCCCTAGCAATAAATTGAATGATAAGAACGATATTCATCTGTTTAATGCTCAAAAGAACGGGCTGAAAAGAACTTTTGTTACCAATGCCGATTTTGATGATGAAATTGATGATTATGTGCGTAGATCTATCTTGGTGGAAGTGGTGGATAATCCGCTGTATCAACTTAAAAATCTAACCAGTTCACGACCCTATTTAATTCCCGAAGCAGTTGATTTGCTCAATGAAATTGGGTATCGGTTTCAAACAGAGTTGAAAGAAAAAAAATACAAAAACTATCGATTTCGGATAACTTCTTTATTGAGAACCGAAGAAGACCAGAACAAGCTGACGCACCGAAATTCTAATGCTACCATGCATTCGGCTCATTTGTATGGTACAACATTTGATATTTCATACAAGGACTTTTGTAGGGTTGATAATGATAGTATCGAAAGTCGTTATGAGACAGTACAAGCACTCACCAATGTGTTGGTTAAGATGCGCGAAGAATGTAAATTTCTTGCAGTTCGTGAGCGAAAGCAATCGTGCTTTCACATTACTGTTGTTGTATGTCGTGCTATAAAATAAATCGTCTCGTTTCGAATGGTTTCAAATGCAATTAAAATATTATCTAATTAAACTGAAATACTAGCATTGGTCGAAAACAAATAGCGTCTTGTTAATGTTATAGGTGACATATAATCAACAAATACTTATCTAAACAAAACGGTTATGAGTTTAAAAGACAGTTTAAGCTGGCGTTATGCCACCAAAAGAATGACCGGAGCCAAGGTTCCTCAGGAAAAAGTAGACAAAGTTTTAGAAGCTATTCGGTTGGCGCCAACCTCATTCGGTTTGCAGCCATTTAAAGTAATCGTTATTGAAGACGAAAAGCTTCGGGAAGAGATTTTTAGCAATGCTTGTCAGCAACCCCAGATAAAAGAAGCATCGCATGTGCTTGTTTTTGCAGCTAATAAGAAAGTAAGTGCAGAACAGGTTCAGGAATACATGGAATTGATTGCCACCACCAGAAATATCCCTGTAGAAGGTTTGAATGCATTCAAAGCAATGTTTGATGGTATTGTTGCCGGAAGTGCTGAACAGAACTTCGTTTGGGCGGCCCGTCAGGCTTATTTGGCTTTTGGAGTTGGAATAGTAGCTGCCGCTTTGGAACAGGTAGATGCTACTCCAATGGAAGGATTTAATCCTCAGGCATTGGACAAAATTCTTGCATTGGATGAACAAAACTTAGGCTCTACAACAATTCTTTGTTTGGGTTACCGCGATGTGGAACACGATCATTTGGCTGATGTAGCAAAAGTAAGAAAGAGCACAGATAAGCTTTTTGATTTCAAATGATGAACGGAATGAAACTATTCCTGTTAGAAAAGGATAAAAAATAAACCAACGGTTGAAGGTCGTAACTGAAATTCAACCGTTTTTTAATTTGTCTGTAGTCAAAGACAAAAAGAATATAAAGCATGTGACAAGTTGATTGTCATAAACAAACGAATAACAACTATATATCAAAATGGAATTATTAGATGCATTGAAATGGCGTTATGCCACCAAAAAGTTTGACCCAAGTAAAAAAGTGGATCAGGTATTAGTAGATAAAATTGTAGAAGCAGCTTGGATTGCGCCTACTTCTTCGGGATTACAACCTTTCGAGGTATTGGTTATTACCAATCAGGAACTGAAAGATAAAATTGTGCCTATTGCTTTTGATCAGCAAATTGTAGCCGATTGCTCGCACTTGTTGGTTTTTGCTGCTTGGGATAATTATACTGCTGAGCGTATTGACCAAATATATGCGCACACCACTGCCGGAAGAGAACAACCGGCTGATCGCTATCAGGCGTATACCGATCGGTTGAAGGCTATGTATCTCAACCGTCCTGCCGAGGATAATTTTGCTCATACTGCCCGTCAGGCCTATATTGCTTTTGGATTTGCGATGGCCGAAGCCGCTAGTTTAAAGGTTGATGCCACTCCGATGGAAGGGTTTGTAAGTGAAGAGGTTGATAAATTACTCCACTTGACCGAAAGAGGCTTGAAAAGTGTAACGTTATTGCCGATAGGTTATCGCGATGAAGTGAATGACTGGTTGGTGAACCTGAAAAAAGTACGTCACCCGAAAGATAAATTTGTGACTGAGATGGCTTAAAACAACAAAATAAACGTTGAAAAGACTTTATAAACTGCGGTTTATAAAGTCTTTTTTTTGCTGTTTTAAGTCGTCTTTTATGATATTGCTCCTGACAGATTCTTGTGTGAATAATTCAAAACATATAAAATCTCCATAAGAGCAACATTGAGAGTTAGAATCAAAATCATTTTTTTTGATAAATAACGCTGTTATATAAAAAATGTTGTAATTTGAAACAAAAATACAACATGATGAACTGAAATTATATGTGTCAATGAAATAATAGTTGTAATTTTGTGTAATCTAATTTACATTTTTTTTATGTTTCAAAAAATCACTCCTAAGTACAATGTTTTATTACTTTTGTTATTTGTTTCTCAGGTAGGTTTTGCTAACCACAAACATACAGAAACGAGTCTGATACAAAAAAATGATTCGTTACTAACCGAAAATGCAAAGGCTAAAGTAAGGTCATACTCTACAACTCGTCTTACAACTCCAAAGCCCCAAATAGATGGCCTGTTAGACGACGAGTGTTGGAAGACAGGGGCTTGGGCTGGTGATTTTGTTCAATGGGTTCCAAAAGAAGGTGCACAGCCATCGCAGCCAACTGAAATGAAGGTTTTGTATGATGACAAAAATATATACGTTGCCATAAAAGCTTTTGACAAGGAGTCGGATAAAATTCAGTATAAAGCCGGACGACGCGATGAATTTGAAGGCGATTGTGTAGGTGTCTGTTTTGATAGTTACCATGATCATCGTACTGGTTTTGAGTTTGATGTTACAGCGGCAGGTCAGAAAATAGATATATTGCTTACAAATCCAAGCAACGCTGATGCCAACTGGAACGCAGTGTGGTACACAAAGGTTTCGCACGATGACAAAGGATGGTATGTCGAAATGGAAATTCCACTAAGCCAACTGCGTTACAGTAGTGATGATGTTCAAGTTTGGGGAATGCATTGTTGGCGTTGGATTGGTAGGTTACAAGAAGAAAGCGATTGGGAAACGCAATCATCTACCGGTCCGGGTATATTATATTTGTTTGGCGAGCTTCATGGCATTAAAGGATTAAAAAAATCGAAACGACTTGAAGTGATGCCCTACACGGTTAGCAAGTTTAAAACATTCAAAAAAGAACTAGGTAACCCATTTGCAGACAAAGGAATGGTATTTGATGCTACGGTAGGTTTGGACGCTAAAATTGGACTGTCTAGTAATTTTACATTAGATTTGACTGTTAATCCCGATTTTGGACAAGTTGAGGCCGATCCATCGGTTATGAATCTGACTGCATTCGAAACTTTTTTTGAAGAAAAGCGACCATTCTTTCTTGAGGGTAAAAATATATTCAATTTTGATGTAGACGATGCCAGTATTTTCTATTCCCGAAGAATTGGTCAGTCTCAAGGATTTACTCCACAGTTAAATTCAGGTGAGTTTCTAAAAATGCCTGAAAATACCACAATCTATTCGGCCGAAAAGTTTAGCGGCAAAACTTCGAAAGGCCTTACTGTAGGTCTTATTCAGAGTGTTACTGCTAATGAAAAGGCTATTGTTAATTCGCTAACAGGTAATAGAAATGAAGATGTAGAACCGTTAACAAGCTATTTGGTAGGTAGAGTTCAACAGGATTTTAATGGAGGAAACACTATCATTGGTGGAATATTCACTTCTACCAATCGGTTCACAAATAATTCGAATTTCAATAATTTGAATCGTGGAGCATACACTGGAGGTCTCGATTTGTTACATCAATGGAAAGATAAGGAATATTTTGTTGATTTTAAACTGATTGGCAGTGACATTAAGGGTAAGCCGGAAGCAATGTCAAGACTTCAAACCTCATCGGCACGCTATTACCAACGACCGGATGCTGATTATTTAGGTTTAGACCCTACCATAACTCAGTTGGATGGTTTTGGAGGAAAACTAAAAATAGGAAAAGGGAGCAAAGGACTTTGGAGATATTCCACTGAAATAAATTGGAGAAGTCCCGGGCTCGATTTGAATGATGTTGGTTTTATGCAAGTTGCCGACATTATTAAACAAGCGAATAATATCTCATATTTTGTGAATAAACCTGTTTCTATTTTCAGGACGTTTAATGTTAGCTTTAATCAATCAAATAACTGGAACTTTGGTGGCGAATACCTTAGCTCAAGCGCTTATTTGAACTATTATTGCGAATTTGTTAATAAATGGGGTGGAAACATAACGGTTAACTATTTAACAAAGACATTAAATACATCTGTTCTAAGGGGTGGTCCAGCTATGTTTTTGCCTGCAAATTGGCAAGGAAGCTTGAATTTTCATTCTGATGGTTCTAAAAGAGCCAGTTTTGGTATAGGTACCCTTTATTCAAAGAGCTATGATGATGCGTACAACTCTTTAAATGTGAATTCAAATGTTTCGTATAGACCTTTGAATACCTTGAAATTTTCGTTGAATATCAATTTGTCTAAAAATATAGATCAGCTACAATATGTGTCTACTTTGGTTTTCAATAACCAACCAAGGTATATTCTTGCAAAAATAAATCAGCAAACAGCTGGGTTGACATTTCGGGTCGATTATAATATAACCCCCGAGCTTTCTATTCAGTATTATGGTAGTCCATTTGTTGCTATAGGCAAGTATAGCAATTTTAAACGTGTGACGAACTCACGTTCGGACACTTATAGTAACCGTTTTTATGAATTTTCAACTCCTGTAATAAATGGAACTGTATATCAGTTAGCTGAAAACAATAACTCGGTTGTAGAATATACTCTGAGCAATCCGGATTTCAATTTTAGTCAGTTTCGCTCCAATCTTGTGGCAAAATGGGAATATAAACCAGGCTCATCAGTTTATCTAGTTTGGTCCAACGAGCAAACCGAGTATGCTACCCCGGGAGTAAATAACCTTTTAAAGGCATATAGTCAAATTAAAAAATCTTTTCCAAATAATTTATTTTTAGTTAAGTTGAATTATTGGTTTTCAATATAATTGTCTAAACTACCATTCAATCTCTAGACTAAGCAGTGGTTGGAACGTAAATCCGTTTTCTTTATCTGCTAGATCAGCGTTTATTCGCATTCTATTCTTCTATTTATTTCAAATTGATCATAGTATGTTATATCTTCCTTAACACTTAATTATGACTTAAATAGCAAAATATCGAAAATGTAAAATTGAATTTACATTTTCGATATTTTGTTATTCAAAATAGATTCCGTACTTTTGTAGCGTAAAAAATGTGGAGAGATTTGGACTGCTTGCAACCACAGAAAAAAATGCTAAATCGCAACTCGCATTTTCTGCATCTCATAAAGTCCTCCAAACATTCTTCCCATTTTTACGTTTACTCGGTTACCAACAGCAGACACGAGTGTCGTTGTTTTTAATTGCTCATTATTAAACGTAAATTATTAATTATAATCATTATGGGATATTTATTTTCATCTGAATCGGTGTCGGAAGGTCATCCAGACAAAGTTGCCGATCAAATTTCTGACGCTTTGCTCGATAATTTCTTAGCTCAGGACAAAAATTCAAAAGTAGCGTGCGAAACATTGGTAACCACTGGTCAGGTAGTATTGGCCGGCGAGGTAAAAACATCGGCTTATGTTGATGTTCAATCGGTGGCACGCGAAGTGATTAACGAAATTGGTTATACCAAAGGCGAATATATGTTTAGCGGTAATGCCTGTGGTATTTTCTCCTCTATTCACGAACAATCGGCTGACATTAATCAAGGTGTGGAACGCGCAGAACCAATGGAACAAGGCGCCGGCGACCAGGGAATGATGTTTGGATATGCATGTAACGAAACGAAAAATCTGATGCCCATTGCACTTGATTTATCGCATGCTTTGGTGCAGGAATTGGCTGCCATCCGCAAAGAAGGCAAGGTAATGACTTATCTTCGTCCTGATTCAAAATCGCAGGTGACTATCGAGTATGATGATAATAATCAACCGGTTAAAGTACATACGATTGTTGTTTCTACTCAACACGATGACATGGTGAACCCTGTAAATGGCGAACCAACAGCATCTAACGACGATGAAATGTTGAATATCATTCGTCAGGATGTAAAAGATATTTTGATTCCACGTGTAAAAGCGTTGGATCCTCAATTTGCACAACTGATTGTGGACGGGGAATATGTTTTGCACGTAAACCCAACCGGTAAATTTGTGATTGGCGGACCTCACGGCGATACCGGTTTGACCGGTCGTAAAATTATTGTAGATACTTACGGTGGAAAAGGTGCTCACGGTGGTGGTGCATTTTCGGGTAAAGATCCTTCGAAAGTGGATCGCTCGGCAGCTTATGCAGCCCGTCATATTGCTAAAAATATGGTGGCAGCTGGTTTAGCAAACGAAGTATTGGTACAAGTGGCTTATGCAATTGGTGTTGCAAAACCAATGAACTTGTACGTGAATACCTACGGAACTGCTCAGGTGCAACTGAATGATGGTGAAATAGCTACGAAGATTGAAAAACTGTTTGATATGCGTCCGAAAGCCATTGAAGAACGTTTGAAATTGCGTAACCCTATTTATAAAGAATCGGCTTCGTACGGTCACATGGGACGTGAACCACAAACGGTTACTAAAACTTTTAAAGACGGTAACTGCAAAGAATTTACACAAACAGTAGAACTGTTCACCTGGGAAAAAACGGATAAAGTATCCGATATTAAAGCTGAATTTGGTTTGTAAGAGCCCCAGATTTCTATAGCAACATCTTCTTTTAAAAGCCCGGTTCATTTTTATGTCCGGGCTTTTTTATGGCTAATTTCTATATCAGACAACTTTTAGTCTGATGAACCGTTTTAGATAGAAAATGTATGGCTACGCAGAACTCAACATCACTTATACTCTTCGACGGTGTCTGTAATTTATGTTGCGGTTGGGTTCAATTTCTGATCAGGGTCGACAAAAATGAACGTTTCAAATTTGCAGCATTACAATCGGATGCTGCTAAGCGCGCACTAACTGCACATGGATTGGTGAACGTAAGCCCCGAAACGGTGATTTTTCTGCGGGGAAATCGTTATTTTTACGCGTCTACAGCTGTGTTGGAAATTTTACACGATATTGGGGGCGCCTGGAAAATTCTTTTCCTTTTTCGTTTGATCCCCAGGTTTATACGCGACTATGTTTATCGATTTATTGCTTCAAGAAGATATGAAATTTTTGGAAAAAAATCCTCGTGTATGTTATCAATTCCCGAAAACGAAAAAAGATTTTTATTCTAGTCCAAAAACGATACAAAATTCCAGCTTTTACTTTAACTTTGCACCAAAATTAGGAATACATTATGTGGAAAAAGTTCATTGATCAACTACCTAAAATAGGGACGTTTATTAAGATTTGGTGGGAGAAATTCATTACCTGGCGTAAGGCACGATTAAACCGTTACAGAGGTTTGGTGTGGTACAAGAAAATGGCCAATCTCTTTATAACATCCATAGTGTTGTTCATGCTATACTTGTTTTTGGTAGACATTAACTTTCTGTGGCTGTTTGGTAAGTCGCCCGGCTTGAGTAGCATCAGTAATCCTACTCAGAGCGAAGCTTCCATCATTTATACAGCCGATGGAAAGATACTGGGTAAATACTTCCGTGAAAATCGTACACCCGTAAAATTTGAAGAGATTTCACCCAAGCTCATCAAGACGCTTGTCGCTACTGAAGATGAGCGGTTCTACCACCATTTTGGAATTGATATTCAAGGTGTTTTTGCTGCTATTAAAGATATGACCAAAGGTCGGAGTCGTGGTGCGAGTACCATTACTCAGCAGTTGGTAAAGAATATGTATAAAACGCGTAATCTTTATTCAACGGGCTTATTTGGCTATATTCCCGGTCTGAAATTGCTGGTAATGAAGACCAAAGAGTGGACTACAGCCGTAAAAATTGAAATGTTCTACAATAAGAATGAGATTCTTACTATGTATTTCAATACGGTGGATTTTGGTAGCAATGCATTCGGTATTCATACAGCCGCTAAGACATTTTTTAATACCACTCCCGATAAACTCAACTACGAACAATCAGCTACGCTGGTTGGCTTACTGAAAGCTACCAGTTCGTACAGTCCGATAGCTCACCCTAAGCGATCGAAAGAGCGTAGAAATGTGGTGCTTGAGAATTTGTTTCAACACAATGTCATCACTCGCAATGAGTGCGATTCTTTAAAGAAAATTCCAATTCGTCTGAATTTTAGTATTGAACAAACGATTGATGGAGATGCACTTCATTTTCGTGCTTATTTGGAGAAATACCTACAGGATTGGGAAACCGAAAATGGATATGATATCTATTCAGATGGGTTGAAAATTTACGTTACTATAGACTCGCGCATGCAGAAATATGCCGAAGAAGCTCTGCATAAACAAATGCGTAATATTCAAAATAAGTTTGATAATCACTGGCGTGGTCAAAATCCATGGCAAGATGAAAATCACAAGGAAATTGTGAACTTCGTGGAAGATATTGCTCGTAGAACAAAAGCCTATGCTGCTTTAGCTGCCAAATATAAAGACCAACCCGATTCGGTTACCTATTATCTGAACAAACCTCACAAAGTGAAAGTCTTCGATTATGATAAAGGTGAAAAAACGATGGACCTAAGCATTATGGATTCCATTCGTTATATGAACCGTTTTATGCACAGTAGTTTTGTGGCTATGGAGCCCGAAACCGGTAATGTGAAAGCCTGGGTAGGGGATATCGATTTTAAATTCTGGCAATATGATAAGGTAGCTCAGTCTAAACGTCAACCCGGTTCTACATTTAAACTCTTCGATTATACTGCCGCCATGATACAAGGTATGTCGCCTTGTGATAAGATGACCGACAAAGCTGTAACCTGGACTTATAAGGAAGGCGATGGAGAGAAGTCATGGAATCCACGAAATGCTAACGGCTATAGTTTAGGTTATGAAGTATCGCTTAAAAATGCGTTTGCACAATCTATCAATACCATTGCTGTGCAGGTGGCACAGATAGTGGGTATCCCCGAAATTATAAAATGTGCGTACCTGCTGGGAATTAAAACGCCACTCGAAAACAAACCATCCACTTGTTTGGGATCGTCGGACGTATCATTGCTGGAGTTGGTAAATTCGTACAGCACCATTGTAAACGAAGGTAATTACCACGATCCGATTATGGTAAGTCGTATCGAAGATAAAGATGGTTTGGTGGTTTACGAAAAGAAAACTGTGCAAAAACGGGTAGTTTCCTATGAAGTTTCCTGGTTGATGACAGAAATGCTAAAAGGTGGAATGACCGAACCCGGCGGAACCTCAAAAGCGCTTTGGAGTTGGGATCTATTCCATTACAATACCGACTTTGGTGGAAAAACAGGAACTTCATCCAATCACTCGGATGCCTGGTTTGTAGGTGTAACACCTAAGTTGGTTGGTGGTGCGTGGGTTGGTGGCGAACAGCGCTGCGTACACTTCCGTACCGGGGAACTCGGACAAGGAAGTAGGACATCTTTACCAATATTTGCTATGTTTATGGAAAAAGTATTGAAAGACGAAAGCCTTAAACGATATCGCGGCAAGTTCCCAACTAAACCCAAAGAAGACATTTCGCGCAATTATAGTTGTGTGACACATTTAAGAGTAGATTCTACTGCTCTGGACTCTACAGCTTTTACGCCTGATGAGGCGACCGATGAAGTTCCAATGGAAGTTGAAACAACGAATGAATAGAATGTTTAAGAGATCAAAAGGCCGAATACAATCTGATTGTATTCGGTCTTTTGATTTTCATACCTACAACAAAAAAATGCAGAACTACGATTAAGTAACTCTGCATTCATATAAATGTTTAGTGTATTGTGATGAACTTACAATATCAGCATTGCGTCTCCATAAACACCAAATTTGTACCCTTCTTTGATGGCAACTTCATAGGCGTTCATTACCTTGTCGTAATCACCAAAGGCTGCTGTAAGCATTATCAGCGTTGAGTAGGGTAAGTGGAAGTTTGTAATCAACGAATTGGCAACAGTGAAGTCGTATGGAGGGAAAATAAATTTGTTTGTCCAACCATCGTAAGCTTTAATTTTTCCTTCGGTACCGGCTACAGTTTCCAACGCACGCATAACGGTAACACCTACTGCGCAGATGTTTCTATTCTCGTCGTGTGCCTTGTTTACATGATTAGCTGTATCTAGCGTAACCAACATTTGTTCCGAATCCATTTTATGCTTGGTAAGATCTTCCACATCAATTTCGCGGAAATTACCCAAGCTCATATGCGAAGTAACAAAAGCAGTATCAATTCCTTTAATTTCCATGCGTTTCATTAGCTCACGGCTAAAGTGCATACCTGCTGCAGGAGCCGAAACAGCGCCTTCATTCTTTGCAAAAATGGTTTGGAAACGATCTGCATCTTCCGGTTCTACTTCACGCAAAATGTTGCGGGGTAGTGGGGTTTCACCCAATGCATAAAGTCCTTTTTTGAATTCATCATGTGTTCCGTCGAACAAGAAACGAAGCGTACGTCCACGTGAAGTGGTGTTATCAATAACCTCAGCTACAATAGAATCATCTTCGCCAAAATATAATTTATTTCCGATACGAATTTTACGAGCAGGTTCTACAAGTACATCCCAAAGACGCATCTCGTGGTTAAGTTCGCGTAACAAAAAAACTTCAATTTGTGCACCTGTTTTTTCTTTATTTCCGAATAAACGTGCAGGGAAAACTTTGGTGTCATTAAAAATGAACAAGTCCTCTTCGTTGAAATAATCAAGTACATCTTTAAATGTTCTGTGTTCTATTTCTCCAGTTTTGCGATGTAACACCATTAAACGTGATTCGTCACGGTGATTGGCAGGGTGTTGAGCTATTAACTCATCCGGTAGTTTGAACTTAAACTTAGATAACTTCATATTCTTTTTTGTTTTATTTGTTTTAATTTAATGCCTACTTAATCACTTAAGCAGGTTGTTACTCCTCAGTCACTGAGGTATTAATCGAATTCTCTATTCCAGTTTCTTCTATGTGTTGTATCAAATCATCGATTTGCCAACAATCTTGCAGCTGAACTTCACCAATGCGGGTACGTTCCAAGCCAATTAGATGTGCTCCACTGCCCAGCGCTAAACCAATGTCGCGTGCCAAGGCTCTAATGTAAGTGCCTTTACTACAAACAACTCTGATTTTTAAGACGGGAAGTGAGAAATCTAATACTTCAATCTCATCTATAACCAGCAACTTGGCTTTTAGTTCAACTTCCTGGCCATCGCGGGCATAATCGTAGGCGCGCTTACCATCTACCTTCACAGCCGAGTAAACCGGCGGTACTTGCCATATTTCTCCCAGAAAACGTGGAATCACTTCGTCTACCATTTCGCGGGTAATATGTTCGGTAGGGTAGGTGCCGTCAACAGGTAATTCTAGGTCGAACGACGGTGTGGTGGCTCCTAACTCCAACGTGGCAATATATTCTTTTGTTTGATACTGAAAAGTCTCAATCTGCTTGGTACATTTACCGGTGCAAATAATCATTACCCCTGTTGCCAAGGGATCGAGCGTGCCGGCATGACCCACTTTCAGCTTTTTTATCTTCAAGGTTTTTTGCAATTTCCACCGCACCTTACTCACCAAATTGAACGACGTCCAATTCAATGGTTTCGCCACATGCAATACTTCTCCTTTTTCGAAATCCATTCTGTTTATAATTTTGAAAAGCCGTCACAGAATTAGATTTGTAACCTGTCTACTGCAGGCAAGCCTGTAACTAAATCCTTGTAACTTCTATCTCCGTGGTTCAATTACATTACGCTTAAGTCAATTCCCATAGCCAGCAATACCAGGATTACGACCCCGACGATTATGCGATAATAGCCAAACGCTTTGAAACCGTATTTTGTAAGGTATCCAATAAAAAATTTGATAGCAGCCATAGCCACTAAGAATGCCACCACATTGCCAATCAATAAAGTTGTCAGATTATCCGACAGCATCGAAACGCCTGCAGGATCCATAATCAACTTCAATAATTTATATCCCGAAGCAGCTGCCATAGTAGGTACTGCCAAAAAGAAAGAAAATTCGGCTGCATTTTTGCGTGTCAACTTAGTAGACATACCTCCAACAATAGTGGCCATAGAGCGCGAAACACCCGGTATCATAGCGATACATTGGAAAAAACCAATTTTCAATGCCCGTTTCCAATCCATAGTCTGGTCTTCGTTAGTGGAATTGAACCATTTATCTACAAAAAGCATTAATACGCCGCCGATAATCAACATAATAGCTACCACAGTTACATCTTCGAGCAAAGCATCAATTTTATCGCTGAACAAAAAGCCCAAAACTAAAGCTGGCAATACAGCAATAATAAGTTTATAGTAGAAATCCAATGTTTGAAAAAAACGTTTCCAATACAATACTACTACCGATAAGATGGCGCCGAACTGGATATTTACTGTAAATGCTTTCACAAATTCGGTACTTTCTACAGCCAGTAGTTTTTGAGCGATAATCATATGTCCGGTTGACGAAACGGGTAAAAATTCCGTGATTCCCTCAACAATGGCAATGATAATGGTTTGAAGTATATTCATTTCTCTTATTTAAATAGTTGTGCGATAAAGTATATAATGTTCTTGTTGACCGATTATTTACTTTTCTTTTTAAATAAGATGGCGAAGATGATAAAGATAAATCCCGAAAAAGCAACAACCGGACCTACTGTGATACGACGTGTGCTGAAAATATCCGGATTAAATTCTGTACCGGTTGTTGAGCCGGTCATTAGTGCAAAGCCCAAAACGATAATGGCAAAACCAATGGCTATCAATATCAAATTAATTTTCTCTAAGGTAAAACGGGTGTTATTTTCCATAAATTTATATTTTTAATTTTCTTGTTGTCTTTAATCTTTATTCTACAGTCTTTGTTCTTTTGTCTATCGTCTTAAATAAAATACATATCATTCGTATTCATTCTCAAATACCTGCCTACAGCTAAATAAGATGAAATAGCTGTAAGAACTGCGCCTAAAAGAATCACGATGCTGCATACTATAATCGCAGTTATTGGTTGAATAATCGTACCGGTCATACCAAATTCGTATTGAACAAAATTGATCACTCCAAACAGCATGGCTATTGCTATTAATGATGCTATCAAACCATTTACCATAGTGCTTACCATGTAAGGTTTACGAATAAACCAGTGAGTAGCACCTACCAGCTTCATAGTGTTTATGAGGAAACGATTTGAATACAATGCCAAACGAACCGTGTTGTTGATAAGAACTATGGAAACAACAAGTAGAATAATAGCTATTCCAATCAAAATCAGACTTATTTTTCGGACATTGTCGTTTACCAAGCTGACCATGTCTTTTTGATAAACAACGCGCTTAATACTTTCAAAGGCCTTTAGCTTCTTTTGTATCATATTTACGCTGTCGTTGTTGGCATACGCTTCATTCAGTTTTACTTCCAACGAGGCCATTAAAGGGTTGTAACCTAAAAAGTCCTGAGGATTTTCGCCCAAACTGGCGATATGGTCTTTCAATGCATCTGCTTTCGAAATGAATTCAACCGATTTGGCATATGGAGCGCCAAGTAAATAGGTTTGCACTTTTACCTCATCGTTTCTGGTTGCTTCGTCGTTGAGTATGATTGATAAATTGATGTTCTCTTTTACGTAAGTGGTCATGTCGCGACCCAAAAAAAGCAGCAAACAAACCAGTCCTACCAGAAATAGTACAAGTGACGTACTAATAGTGGATGTCAAATGTAGATTCCAGAAACCGGGTTTTGATACTTTGTTTTTAGTTTTCATTTTAATAAGGAATTATTCGGTTCTTGTTGATTTATGCTTTTACTTGATTTTTTTTGCCACTTTTCCATTGCCAAAACAAAAAGGCAAGAATGCAAACCAGTAGTGCTATCGATGAAATAAGTGCTGCCATGTTACCATAACTGTATGATTTTGGTTCGAAGCGGAATTCAATATCGTAGTTACCGGCTTTCAGTGGCATGGCGCGTAATAAATAGTTGGCACGTACATACGGTACTTCTTTTCCGGCAATGTAAGCAGTCCAGCCTTTGTCGTAGTATATTTCCGAGAATACAGCCACCTGATCGCTTTTTGAACTGAAGCTATACGTCAAATGATTTGGCTTATAACTTGTCAATACAATATGTGCAGTGCTATCGGCAGTAAGTGTTGTTGGTAGTTGCGAAGCAAATGCTTTATCTACCACCATCTCAGTTTTAGTATTTATTTCGCCTACCAATTCCATTTCTTCGTTGGCATCAGCAGCTATGCGTATGTTTTTTACAAACCATGCATTACCGTTGGCATGTGGATTCGCAAGTGGCGCAGCTTCTTTGTTGTAGATAAGGTACTTCATGTTCAACATGTTCAGTACGCCCAACGAATCCATGGTATTTGTAATAACATCCGGTGTTTTAGCGCGTTGGAATGTTCCAAACAATCGTCCGATCTCTTTATCCAACTGCATATTGATCAATTCCTGATAACGGCGTAATTTGGCAGCATGGTACCCTCCTATATTCTTGTGAAAATAAGATGGACTAGCATCATTGAAAATGTTTGATGTGGCATCCAATACCCTGAATTGTGATTTATCTTGCAATATTGCATTGTCGGCAACAGTTGGTTTAATCAATGTCTCAATTTGGCGTTTGCGTTGGAAACTGCTATCGTTCAGGTAACGTTTTGCAACTGGCACCATATCGATAAGGATGATGACTGCAAAGCAAACATAAGCCAGGTTCTTTTTCAATATGTTTTTAGTGTACAACCAGATTAATCCGGCAGCAGCCAGCACAAACATAAGTGAGCGAAGAGCATCACTGCGTAACATAGCAGCACGGTCGAGTGGGAGGGTTTCTTTCAGGAATGCGTAGTCACCCTGAAACTGAGCATCAGCAGGGTTCTTGATGGAGTCTGCCACAAAACTTCCCGATAAAGAAGGAATTAAAGCAAATAACAACGCAATACCACCTACAATACCTGCACTGATAGTCACAGCGCGTAGCAATGCTTTTTTGTCTGTTTTATCGTTGAAAACCTCTTTTAATGCCAGCATTGCCATCAATGTAATTCCAAATCCGGTGGCTACCAGGGTCATCGATACCGTGCGGAACTTATTGTACATGGGAACGTATTTGATAAACAGCTCGGTAAACCACATAAAATGCTCACCCCACGATAACATTAATGTCAATGCAATCATTGGTAATAACCACCATTTTGTGCGGCGGTCAACAAGGAAGAAGCCAAGCACAAATAAGAAACAAATGATAGCACCAATATACACCGGACCTGAAGTGCCGGGCTGTGTTCCCCAGTAAAGAGGTAGTTGCATATCTTTCATCATTGTGTCCACGTTGGCAGCACCCAAACTGGTCAGTTTTTTACCTGTTTCGCTATCGGGAGTCAATGTACCACCACTTGCACCACCTTTGAAGTTTGGAATAAGCAAAGTCATTGTTTCGTCAATGCCGTAACTCCAGTTGGTGATATATTCGGAATTTAAACCATGTTGCGAACTCCTGCTGTCTGTTGTTAACCCGTTCGAATCGCCACGCATGGTGTATTTGCCATATTCGTAGGTGGTCAGCAGTGTAGTGGCATTCATACCAACAGCAATAATGGCTCCCGCAACAAGCATTCCTGCCGACTTGGCAAACTCGGCTAACTTCTTATCTTTGATGCTGTAAATAAATTCAACGATACCAAAAATCAAGAGAACGATAACCGTATAATATAAAATCTGAACGTGATTGGCACGTATGGCCAGACTTAGAAAAATGGCTGTTAGCAAACTTCCAGCCAGGCGTCTGTCTCTGAAAGCCATGTAGACACTACCGATAAGCGGTGCCATATAAGCAATGGTTATGGCCTTGGAGGTGTGCCCCGCCAGTATAATAATGAAATTGTAGGAGGCAAAGGAGAAAGCAATGGACCCGACAATGGCCAGCCAGGGATTAAACCGGAAAGCCAGCAGAAGGATATAGAAACCTATTAAGTATAACAACAGGTTGTAGATGGTATTTGGGAAAAAGTGAATCACATCTTCAACGTATTTAATCGCATTGTAAGGCTGATTCATCGAAATTTGATAAGTTGGCATTCCACCAAACATAGAGTTGGTCCACAAAGTCACTTCATCGTGCGTAGTATTGTAGTCCATGGTTTCTTTAGCCATGCACATCCAACTCTCAGAGTCGTGTCCCAATAGCTGTTTTCCTTCCAAAACAGGGGTGAAATACATAAAAGAAATGCAGATAAAAAGCAGGATAGCAGCAATGTGCGGAGCAAATTTGGTAAGAGCAGTTTTATTCATGTTTATACGCTTCGTTGGCAGAAAAGTAGTTTTTGGGAAAAATCATACAAAAGTACATCATTTCTTCACAATTGCAGTCCGCAAAACGGTTAATAATTGTTGAATTATATATTTGATCTATTATAGAACTAAAAAAATCACCACTAAAGCACAGAGGACACAGAGTCGCACAAAGTTTAAAACTTATATTGTTCTCTGCTGCTAATAAGGTAACTATTTAGCACCTTCTATTTTATCAGATACTTATTCATTTATTTGATAAAAAGGAGAATAAGTTCTTTGCCACGGAGTGGATAAATGTAAATAACCCCCAGTAAGCGAAGCGAAACTGGGGGTAACTGGAAATAAATGACCCTACATTTGATTTTTAATTCGACTAGTAGAATTAAAAATCAAATGATTACAAGAATTGTTGGATGCTTAGTGAATCTTCGTGCACTCAGTGCCTTAGTGGTCATTCTTGTTTATTTGTAATTAAATGATATTTCACGCTGTCTAAACATTCATATACAACCCTATTTTCTTTCGAATTGACATGTAAATACAGGTTCTACTGTCTTAGTTAGCTTTCCTTTGCCTTGGCACATTAGCAAAAAATCTGTACTTTTGCAGAACAAAACTCATTTTAAAGAGTTTCATCAACATGGACAAACAAGAATTATTAAATATACGTGCCGATTTTCCCATTCTCAGTGAGAAAATTTATAATAAAGACCTCATTTATTTCGATAACGGAGCTACCACTCAAAAACCACGTGCGGTGGTCGAAAAAATAGAGGAAGGCTATTATCATCTCAATGCCAATATTCATCGTGGCGTTCACTATTTAAGTCAGAAAGCTACCGAAGCGCACGAAGCTGCCCGAATCACGGTGGCTGAGTTTCTGAAAGCTGGCAAACACGAAGAGATTATCTTTACACGCGGTACCACCGAGGCTATTAACCTGGTGGCAACGAGTTTTGGCGAAGCGTTTTGTAAGGCGGGCGACGAAGTGGTGGTTTCTGTTATGGAGCATCATTCCAATATCGTTCCGTGGCAGATGCTGTGCGAACGAAAAGGCATGACGCTGCGTGTTATCCCCGCCAACGAAAAGGGCGAACTGGATCTTGAGGCTTTTAAAGCGCTGCTCAACGAACGTACCAAGATTGTTTCCATTGCCCACGTATCTAATGTGTTAGGGACAATAAATCCGGTGGCTGAAATTATTCGCATAGCACATCAAAATAATGTTCCGGTATTGGTCGATGGGGCGCAGTCTGTTCCTCACATTGCTGTTGACGTGGTGGAGTTGGATGCCGACTTCTATGTTTTTTCGGGACATAAAATATACGGTCCTACCGGCATTGGCGCGTTGTACGGAAAAGAAAAATGGTTGAATGCCATGCCACCGTATCAGGGTGGGGGCGAAATGATTGCCACCGTTACTTTCGAAAAAACGACTTACAACGAATTGCCCTTCAAGTTTGAAGCTGGAACGCCTGATTATATCGGATCTACCGCTTTGGCAGAAGCCTTGCGATACGTACAAGCTATTGGAATGGATAAAATTGCTGCTCATGAGCACGATTTGTTGGTGTACGGCACGGCACGACTTATGGAAATTGAAGGCATGTGCATTATTGGTACCGCCGACGAAAAGAGTTCGGTCATCTCGTTTCTGGTGGGAAATATACACCCCTACGATATCGGCATGTTGCTCGACAAATTGGGCATTGCAGTGCGTACCGGTCATCATTGTGCACAGCCGCTGATTGATTCGCTGGGAATACCTGGAACTGTGCGTGCGTCGTTTGCATTCTATAATACCAAAGAGGAAATTGACGTGTTTGTTACTGCGCTGAAAAGAGTGGTGACGATGTTGGAATAGAAAGCAGAGGTAAGAGGTAAGAGGTAAGGAAAAATAGAAAATTAAATCATATAGAGTTACATATAACTCAAAAATAAAAACTCGCAACTGTATTATGACAATTAATGAATTACAAGACGGAATAATTGAAGAGTTCAGCATGTTCGACGACTGGATGGATAAGTATGCTTTATTAATTGATTTAGGCAATTCGCTCGAATCGCTCGAAGATGCAGGTAAAACACCACAGAATATTATTGAAGGTTGTCAGAGTAGGGTGTGGCTACATGCCGAAATGAAAGACGGATTGGTTCTTTATCGTGGCGAAAGTGATGCGGTGTTGGTGAAAGGAATTGTGTCGCTGCTTATTCAGGTGCTTACCAAGCATACGCCCGACGAAATTATCAATACCGAACTGTATTTTATCGATAAAATTGGTCTACGCGAACATCTTTCTCCAACTCGCTCCAACGGTTTAGTGGCTATGGTAAAACAAATGAAAATGTACGCGCTGGCTTTTAAAGCAAAGAATAGTAATCAGTCCCGATAAATCGGGATGTTCCGATTCTCGGAATGTCGAAATACTCCATCGCAAGCTCCATAATCAGTAAATAGTTTTTTGGTAGTATAAGTATAGAATCGGCTGAGTTTCAGAAATGAAATTCAGCCGATTTATTTTTTTTGGAGATCGCAATTCCGATTGCGATATTTCAATAGTGCGAAAAAGAGGATTTGTTATTCGGAATCGGAATTCCGAATTCCCGCCTTTCAACTTTCATTAGCCAGCCGCAGGCGAGCATTCATTTACTGCGTTCACGCACCGATTTGATGCGTTATCGCATACTTTGGCCCCGATGTTTAACGAATTCAATGCGATATCGCATACTTTTGGTGCGTGAACGCATAGATTTGATGGGTTATCGCATACTTTGACCCCGATGTTTAACGAATTCAGTGCGATATCGCATACTTTTAATGCGTGAACGCATACTTTGACCCTGAATCAGCACCTATACAGTCGATTCGGCAGGATGGAGGTTGATTTGTTATGTTTTGCGAGATGCTATAATATAAAATATCTTCCGAACACTTGTAATTGCAAATCCACCGACCCACATTCCTATGCAAACAAATAATGGTTCATTCGTGAGGACAAGAAATTTTAAAAGCTGTTTAGACTGGTTCTTCGTGTGAAAACCACCGCTTATCTACAATAGTAGAAATTTAAAAAGCTGTTTAGATACCCACCCCGAAGGCTCACTTATACGCATTATCTACAATAGTAGAAATTTTAAAAGCCGTTTTAGACGTGAAACTGAATTAGGTTCTACACTTCGATCTACAATAGTAGAAATTTTAAAAGCTGTTTAGACATGGCTGCAACTGACACCGGCAACTGGTATCTACAATAGTAGAAATTAAAAAAACTATTTAGATCATATATCTGTACTACGGCTGCTGGATGAATCTACAATAGTAGAAATTTAAAAAGCTGTTTAGACGGAATAATACCATCCTTATATACGACCATATCTACAATAGTAGAAATTTAAAAAGCTGTTTAGACTCTGTTGTACAAGAATCATAATGCAAATGATCTACAATAGTAGAAATTTTAAAAGCTGTTTAGACACCATCAATAGCATTGTTCGAATTACTTACCATCTACAATAGTAGAAATTTACAAAGCTGTTTAGACGAGTCCTTTTAGGGGGCTATATTTCTGACATCTACAATAGTAGAAATTTTAAAAGCTGTTTAGTCACCGTGAAACGGCAGCGGGGCTTGAATGATCTACAATAGTAGAAATTCAAAAAGCTGTTTAGGCGGGTTCTGTATAATTCAAGACCCCAACACATCTACAATAGTAGAAATTTTAAAAGCAGTTTAGACCTCCAAGCGAGAACGGGAGCGGGTACTCATCTACAATAGTAGAAATTTAAAAAGCTGTTTAGACTTTCGGTTCCTTGTGGTGGTGACGATTGATCTACAATAGTAGAAATTAAAAAAGCTGTTTAGACTATTATTTGCAGCCACGAGGTCAGTCGATCTACAATAGTAGAAATTTTAAAAGCCGTTTTAGACATCCTCGCTATCAATTTGGTAGTAGTCGATCTACAATAGTAGAAATTTAAAATTTGTTTAGACTTGCCTGTACATGGCCGACGTAAGTTTCAATATCTACAATAGTAGAAATTTAAAAAGCTGTTTAGACGCCATAATTAGTACTAATTTGGTACTGATCTACAATAGTAGAAATTTAAAAAGCTGTTTAAATAAACGACCAATACTCCGAACTCGCAGCTTATCTACAATAGTAGAAATTTTAAAAGCCGTTTTAGACTTTGCCATGTTCAATTTAAAATGTTCACGATCTACAATAGTAGAAATTTTAAAAGCCGTTTTAGACCTCTTTTCGGTATGAAGTAACGTGTCTGATCTACAATAGTAGAAATTTTAAAAGCCGTTTTAGACTTGTGGGTATATCTTATAATATTCAGTATCTACAATAGTAGAAATTTTAAAAGCCGTTTTAGACTTTCTTCCATAATATCTACTTTTAGTGTTATCTACAATAGTAGAAATTTTAAAAGCCGTTTAGACAAAAATGCTATCCACACGCGAGGATCCCACGATCTACAATAGTAGAAATTTAAAAAACTGTTTAGACCAAAACTTTGAGTATTACCAAAACGATCTAATCTACAATAGTAGAAATTTAAAAAGCTGTTTAGACCCGGAAGGCGTTGTTTTCGAATACAACTAATCTACAATAGTAGAAATTTAAAAAGCTGTTTAGACTGGGAAGTTACCCTACAATACGCCTGGCATATCTACAATAGTAGAAATTTAAAAAGCTGTTTAGACATCAGAATATTTGTTTTAGCCGCGCGAGATCTACAATAGTAGAAATTTAAAAAGCTGTTTAGACCCTAAGTGTCGGGCTACAGCAGTGAGATATCTACAATAGTAGAAATTTAAAAAGCCGTTTAGACTCATCAATGCCATACGCAGGAATAGTCGAATCTACAATAGTAGAAATTTAAAAAGCTGTTTAGACCGCTCGAAATGTCTATTGCCAACCTAGAATCTACAATAGTAGAAATTTAAAAAGCTGTTTAGACCATTCAAAACATAAGTAACTGCGATACCAATCTACAATAGTAGAAATTTAAAAAGCTGTTTAGACTTTTTAGGCTTGGAATGTACTTTGCTCCTTATCTACAATAGTAGAAATTTAAAAAGCTGTTTAGACATATATATCTGTTTACACGTTGCAAATAATCTACAATAGTAGAAATTTTAAAAGCCGTTTTAGACTTCTGACCCTGTAGGTGGTGGTATCTGAATCTACAATAGTAGAAATTTAAAAAGCTGTTTAGACTCAACTTGCAAATGAAACTACCCGATGTTCATCTACAATAGTAGAAATTTAAAGAGCTGTTTAGACAAGAAAAGAATGTTCAAGAACACTTAAATCTACAATAGTAGAAATTAAAAAAACTGTTTAGATATATTAATATCTACAATAGACGTGTATTGATCTACAATAGTAGAAATTTAAAAAGCTGTTTAGGCTACTCCAAAATTTCAAAGAACGCTTTATCTACAATAGTAGAAATTTTAAAAGTTGTTTAGACTCTACTTATAACTGTCGATGATGCGAAATCTACCATAATAGAAATTATATCAGTTGTTTTATAGTATGGATTTAGTGTTTCAATTGTTTTGAACAAATCCTAACCATTCTTTATTGCTTATAGCCAGTTTCAGTTTTTTCAAGTCGGCAGTTTCTTTTATTTGTTCTACCACCCACATTCCTTTGCGTGCTATGTTGTATGCTCCATTGGCATCGGCGTTTTGCGGAAGCGTGGTGCTTGCAGTTCGGCTATCGTAAAACCCGCCTTCGCAGTTGGCTACAGGCGAAATCAGATAATCAATATCTGTTCCGGTTATGCTGTTGCGCATCTGAAGGGTTAGTTTCAATAAATGTAATAGCCGTTCAAAAAAGACCTTTTCACTTTGCAGGCTTATTGCTTCTTTTATATTTGTTTTGTAGTCTATGCCGTATTGCTCAAATAGTTTAATAAATGCCTTGGTAAGCACTATTTCTCTATTGTCCCATTGGCTGTTTTTCTCTGCATTCCTGAACGTTTCTATGCGTTCCTTATTGGTGCATATTGTCCACTGTGTTTGCGTGCCTTCTGCTTTAGCAGTAAACTTGTTGTAGTCGAACGCGAATTCAAAATAGCCCTTGTGGGCATTGTACGTAATGCTGTCAAACTTATTGAAAAACGTTTTAGCCTTCTCCATGTTTTCGTAGCGTGTGTCAAAGAGATTTACAAATCCTGTTACCGGATCCATTTTGCTGGTATTCCATGCCGGTACATAATACAATAGTCCGCTTTGTTTTCCCATTTTCTGAAAGCTTTCAAACTTATTGGTAAACTGATAAGCATAAAGCGTTCCGCCTAACTCGGTAGCATGCTTCTTTTTGTCTGCTAAATAGTTGAGTTTGTCGATGAGCATCTTTTCAAATTTCTGATACACTTGTTTCTCCACTTTCTGTCGGCCACGCATAAAGCCCATGTTCAGGTCTTCGAGCACTACTATGGCATTGTATTGCACCATTAGTTCCGATATTTTATGAATTACCTGACTTAGGTATCCTTCTTTCAGCTCTTTAATGGTTTCTATTGTTTTCCAGTTCTTTCGGGCATCATCTCTGCTGCCTTCTCTGTTGTCTAATAGTTTATGATAATCGGTTTTATAGGTTTTACCTTCGTACTCGTTCACTATTTCGTTGAGCGAGAACTGTTGTTTAATATTTCCTTTGTTGTCTATGAGTGTGAGGTAGAGCAAATGCCTTTCGCCCCGGTCGATACCAATAATATGTATATCGGTCGATTTTTGTATCCATTGGTTCACCTCAGTATTGATATTATTGAGCCCCCGTGCCTTGAAATTCATAGTGATAGGCACATGAAACTGAAATTTATCTACCGTGTACCGTTTGTCTTTTACAATATCGTAATTAAACGTGCTTTGTTTTTTGAGGTTGAGCTCATTTTTGTTGTTTATGGCTTGGTTAGCCTTGTGCGTTATTATGTTTTCGTCTTTTATACTCTTTTTGCGGAAGAAAACTTCTGCTTGCCCGTTGAGTTTATAGACCACATTCTTTAAATTTTCCGTATCAAATAACATTTTCCAATACAAAGTGTGCAGATTGGGTGTGCCTTTGCTGTTTGGTGAAAAGTCTTTGTTATAGATTTGGAAAAGGTAGAGTTTACCTTCGTCTACCAATTGCGAGATATAACTTTCGGGAATTGATTTAAAGCTGATTTTATATCCTTGATGTTCTACTTCGCGGTAAAATCCACTTAAGTCTTCGTACCGATTGGTGTCCGAAAACTGAAACCCGAATTGTTTCCAGTCTTCGTGCTTGTTTATGGACGATTTGAAGAAATTGATTAACTCGTGGCAATGGCTGAGGTTGAATTTATCTCCTTTCTTATGGGTGTCATTTCGGTAGTTTTCCAACAGTTGGTTACTTGGCTTAAATTCAGCCATCCGAGAATTGGAAAAGAAAACCTTCGGCAGCATTTTATTGGCTCCCGGTAGTAGTTTGTATTCCATTTTCTCAAAACAAGGTTCGGTAGTGCTCTCAAAGGTCTTTTTGAAGATTTTGTTGTGCTTCTTGTTCATTATGCCCAAGTAATACAGCCCGTCTTTGCGGAAAATGATGCTGCCATTATCGGCCTCTTTATTTACATCCCAGCCATCTAACAAAGTGGAATTTTCAAAATTCAACTTCATTTTATCCTTAGAGTAAGGCTTGCGGGTCATGTAGTTTCGGACCTTGTTGTATAAAGGGGTTATTTGATCTAGTGTAATCCAAAGTGCCGAGAATTCTCCATAAAAGCGTTCGTCTTTATCGGCTTCGTTTCCTTTACCCAATAGTGGTTTAATAAACCATTGAATGGATTTGATAACATCTAGAAACTCTTTTATTTTGTCTACATTGCTTTGGTCTTGCGCCAAATTCATTTCTTTAGGGTAAGGGGTGTTGAGCAGTTCGCGTACGCTATCGTATTTCTCGCTCAGCAAAGTAAACGGTGTGTCGGACTCAGCAGCCTTCTCGGTGGATAGTCTAAAATAATCTTCCACTTTTAATTGATAGGCAGTTTCCAACTGCAACAGGCATTCGTTTATGTAGCCTATTGAGAAACTATCCTGATTGTTGAAGTATTTTTTTTGTTCCTCTTCGTACTTTTCAGTGCCTATCTTTTGCTTCCCTTTGTAGTTAACGTCATACTGTCTGTTCATTCCCTTTTGGAATGCGCCCCAGTCTGCAAACATTTTCTGAGAAATATCGGTCAGACTGCTGTCATTGCGAATATAAATCTTTGTCAAGTCGTATTCCGACAGGTTGTGCAAAAGTTCTATCAATGAACGTTCTCCCTGAACTTTTTTGTTTACTACCTGCTCGTTTATTTCCTGATAGAATATCTCAATACTTTCTAAAACTTCGTTGTCATTCGTAAATTCGTCGGGTATAAATGATGCAGACGAACGGTCGCTTAATATCTGTTTGAACAGCGGTTTTAGTTTTGGAATCCTGTTTTCTTTCTTGGCTGTTTGATTGTATAGGTTGATGTATTCGTTCAACCCTTTTATTTTTTCTTTGCCTTCTTCGGGTGTATATCCGCCTATCAAATGGTTGTACTTGTCTATACCTATTTGTGTAAGGGTTTCATTGAAGTAGCCAATTTTGAACATATCTTCTATAGCCATCACCTGTATGATAGAGCCTAGTCCATTGTCAGAAAGTAGAATTTCAAACTTGTCTTTCACCGGTGAGTTTTGCACTTTTTCAAATGCCCGCATATTGTCAATAAACTTTGGCAGGTTTTGATGTATTAAGCGGTAGGCAATTGCAGTCGATTTCTCATCGGCCGAGTACATGTTTTTTCTGTTTTCGTGAAAACCGGTAAAATAGGTAGTGAAACTATTGAACTCCTTTATCAGTTCTCTATCTTCAACTGTTTGTACAAAGTTAATCAGATCTTCTTTGATTAATTCTTTTGTAAACAGATTTTTAAAGCTTTCGTGTTTGGTGAATTTATCAGCTATTTGTTTGCGTAATATGGCTTGGATGTCTTCAAACTTCTTTTTTTCATCATCATTTCTTTTTTGTATTTGATAATAAAGATAGTAGTCTTCCAATGTGTTTAACTCGAAGTTGTGCAATGCAGTGGAGATAAATGCCTTGTGATATTCATCAATTATCTTCTTAACAACAATGTAACTTTCAGCACGGTGCTCATCTTGTTCTAATAAACCATTGTTTACAATGTTTTCCAATGTCTTTCCTTGTGGTTTTAGTTCAAAACGCAATGTTTTAGATAGGGGGTATAGTCCTGTAAATTTAGATAGATTCTCCATGTTTCATGATTTAAAATTTGACGTATCAAAACTACAGATTTAATTTCACAATTCCTATTGTTTCGTTAATGTATTTTTATCTTGCCCTTATTTTTATTTGTTTTAAGTTTCATTTCCTCTCTAGATTATTTCCTACCGTCGTAGCCCTACGCCGCTCGTACAAAACACAGTTTTTTGGATAGTCTCGAATAGATCCGCCGCATGGCTTTTCTTCAGTGCCGCATGGCTTTTGCTGATGGCCGCATGGCTTTTTTCTTCTGCCGTATGGCACTCTTATTTGGCCACGCGGCTTTCGTTGATGGCCACATGGCTTTTCTATTCCGCCGCATGGCCTTTTACTTCCGCCGCATGGCCTTTTACTTCTGCCGCATGGCCTTTCACTTCCGCCGCATGGCTTTTTACTTCCGCCGTATGGCTTTTTACTTCGGCCACGCGGCCTTTCTCCTCTGCCACATGTTTTTTCACTTTCTTCTACGGGATATCCAAGTGAGTTCTGCGTCTTTCCAACTCAATTCTGCACCTTTCCAACTCCGTTCCCAATCAAGAGTATTTAATTATGCATTATGAACTATGCATTATGAATTGATTTCAGCCTCTGGTAAACACCATCTTTTTCTCGCTCGACAGTTTTTCGCTATACCAGTATCCTTCCGACGAAAAGCCCCGGAGATCTTCGGTGTCTTCTATTCGGTTATCAATTACGTAGCGGGCCATAAGTCCGCGTGCTTTTTTGGTGTACATTACTATCGGTTTATATACGTCGTCTTTGTTTTCAAGAAACTCGAAATCAATAACCTTAGCTTTCAAAGTGTTGCGGTTGATGGCTTTGAAATACTCGCCCGAAGCAAGGTTAAGCACCGTTTTAGGTTTGCCGCTGGCATTCACTGCTTTGTTGAGCCAATTGGTTAGCTTATCACCCCAAAAGGCATACATGTCCTTGGCGGTGTCTACGTATAGTTTGGTGCTTATTTCCAGTCGGTAGGGCTGTATCAAATCCAGCGGTCGGAGTGCGCCGTACAAACCGGACAGAATGCAAAGATGCGATTGGGCGTATTCGAAGTCGTCATTGCTGAAGCTTTTTGCATCCAATCCGTGAAACACCTCTCCGTTGAAAACCAAAACGGCTTGCTTGGCATTGTTGGGTGTAAAGGGTTTCTTCCAGTTGAAATACCTGTCGGCGTTGAGTTGTCCCAGATTGGCATTTATGCTTAGTAGCTTTGAAAGTTCGTAGGCCGATAGTTGTCTGATTTCATGTACCAGTTTTTCGGCTTCTTTCAAGAACGAAGGTTGTGTGTGCGTGTTTATCAGTTGCTGTGGAGCAAAGTTTTGTATTTTGGCAGGGGATAGGACGATGATCATAATTTACAATTCATAATTGATAATGCATAATTCATAATTCATAATCCGTATTTGGAGAAAATGCATTTGTTTAGTAAATGCAAAAATACACTTTTGTTGCGATAAATAGATGATCATTGGGTAGCAATAAAAAAACGGACTTACCTATATGGCAAGTCCGTTTTTAATTGTGCATTTATCTGTTAGATTTTTCCTTGTTCCAACATTAATGTTCTTGTTGGTAGGTCACATACTTCGGTTGGACCGTAGTATTGGATTGGACCCGGGTAGATATAGCTTATTTTGTCATCAGCCCAGTCTTCGCGTACAGCTTTGAAGAATTGGAAAGGAGCTCCGTCTAAACGAACCAATGCTTTTTGAATTACAGGTTTCATGGCGCCGTGACGTTTTTCCATGTTCATCATAGTAGTAATCGGCACACCACCGGCAATCCATTCAGATGCTGGAGCAGTAAGATTACGTACAGACGACATATAACCTGTTTTACCTTCCGAAATCAAGATTGAAGCAGTATATCCTAATGAATAAGTATAGTCAGCATCAAAGTTTGATGGAATGGCACAACGTCCTTCGTAACCGAAGAAGTGGTTGATAGCAGAGAATTTGCCTTTGTAAGTGCCTTCAGCTTTCAATTGAGCCAAACGTTTAGCTACCATTTCGATCAACAGTTTTTCTGTTTCAATTAATGATACTTGTACGTTTCCGTGTGGATCACGATCCATAGTCAATTGTTTGGCGATGCCTTTTGGTAAGCTGCGGTAAATGTCAGAGCTAACCGGTGATAACATACCTTTTACGTATTGACGTTTTTCTTCATCGGTACTCAATGCCACGAAGTCATCATTGTGAGCCAATAAGTCGTTCAATTCAGAGATTAACGTTTTCATTGCAGGAATGAATTCGATCAATCCTTCAGGAATCAAAATAGTACCGAAGTTCAATCCGTGATTAGCACGGTTTACGATTACTTTTACGATATCGTCAACCACACCGTTAAGCGTCATGTTGTTTGCTTCCACTTCTTCCGACACAATACACATGTTTGGTTGGCTTTGTAAAGCACATTCCAATGTGATGTGTGAAGCCGAACGGCCCATAAGGCGGATAAAGTGCCAGTATTTTTTTGCTGAGTTAGCATCACGTTGAATGTTACCAATCAATTCAGAGTATACTTTACATGCAGTGTCAAAACCGAATGAAGTTTCAATCATTTCGTTTTTCAAGTCACCGTCAATCGTTTTTGGGCAACCGATAACCTGAATGCCGGTTTTCTTATTTAGGTAGTATTCGGCCAATACACAAGCATTGGTGTTTGAATCGTCACCACCAATAACTACGACAGCGTTGATACCTAGTTTTTTACATATTTCAGCACCATCTTCGTATTGTGCTTCTTCTTCCAGTTTAGTACGACCAGAACCAATGATGTCGAAACCACCGGTGTTGCGGTATTCTTTTACTACTTCTTCGGTAAGTTCGATGTATTGGTGTTCAACCAGACCACTTGGACCACCAAGGAAACCATACAATTTATTGTTAGGATTCAATGCTTTCAATCCGTCAAATAAACCTGAAATAACATTGTGTCCGCCCGGAGCCTGACCGCCCGATAGAATTACACCAACGCCAATTACCGGATTTACTTTCTTTTCGCCGGCTTCAAAAGTAATAATAGGCATTCCGTAAGTGTTAGGAAATAGCTTTTTGATTTCAGCCTGATCAGCGATCGATTCGGTAGCAGCACCTTCTTTTAATACAACATTGCCACGCAAAGCAGCTGGCAACTTTGGTTGGTAACTTGCCCTTGCAATTTGTAAAGGGCTTTTAGTCATTGATTTCATATAAATTATAATAGTTTGATGTTTTATTTCCTAGTCGTATGCAAAACGCCCGCAAATTTAGCTCTTTTTTTTGGAAAATGCAAGATTCTGTGTCCTTACTTAAAAATAGGTGATGACTGTCAAATTGTATCGTTTTTCGGGAAATAATTACGAAAACGAAGTTCAATAGTTGGGTTTTATATTGAATTTGCATTGGGAATGTTTCGTTTTGTAGGGTTTTTCTGTTTAGTTTGTTCAATAAAAATGTTATCTTGTTTCTTTCTTGTGGTGATGCAGTAAATACTCGTAAATTATTACTACCTTTGTGCCCGAATTAAAAACAACTATACGTTGTGAGTAAATGTCCGATTTACACTGCCTTAACCTTTGGCAGTTCGCTAATCTGAGGGTGCACGTTTAAATAAATAAATGAAATCCTTACTTGGTTTTTGATTTTTGAGGTGTTTTTATTAACTCCTACTACCAATCAAATACAAACTCTAAATCTCTTTTTTGTAGATTTATGGAGTTTATCGCCGGATTACTACTCGAAACGTGTACTAAAACAAACAAAATGACATTTAGAGAATTAAATTTGAAAGAAGAGATTCTATCGGCTATCGAAGAACTCGGCTACGAGAATCCTATGCCCGTACAGGAACTATCTATTCCTTTTATGCTTGAAAAGACTGCTGATTTAGTAGCACTTGCACAAACAGGAACAGGTAAAACGGCGGCTTTCGGGCTTCCTGTATTAAACTTGATTAATGCCCAAACTAAACAAGTACAAGCATTAGTTCTATCACCTACACGTGAACTTTGTATCCAAATTGCCAACGACCTTAAGGGTTATTCTAAAAACATCCGCGGATTAAAAGTCGTAGCTGTTTATGGTGGTGAAGATATTCGCGTACAACTTCGTCAATTGGATACTGCTCCACAAATCATCGTGGCTACTCCTGGTCGTTTGATCGACTTGATCGAACGTGGAAAAGTGGAACTTGGAGCAGTTGACTTCCTTGTATTGGATGAGGCTGACGAAATGCTTAACATGGGTTTCAAAGAAGATATTGAAACTATCTTGGAACGTACTCCTGCTTCTCGACGTACTATGCTTTTCTCGGCTACAATGCCTAAAGAAATTGCCAATATTGCGAAACGTTACATGAAAAACTACGAAGAAATTACCGTAGGAACTAAAAATGCAGGATCGGAAAATGTAGAACACATATATTATGTGTCGCAAGCCAAACAACGCTATTTGGTGTTGAAACGTATTGTGGATTTAAATCCTGATATTTATGGTATCGTTTTCTGTCGTACCCGTATGGAAACTAAAGAGGTGGCTGATAAATTGATGCACGACGGTTACAATGCCGATGCGCTTCACGGTGACCTTTCGCAAGCACAACGTGACACGGTAATGCAAAAATTCCGTAACCGTAACATTCAATTGTTGGTAGCTACCGATGTGGCTGCACGTGGTTTGGACGTAAGCGATTTGACTCACGTTATCAATTACAACTTACCTGATGATGTTGAAATTTACACTCACCGTAGTGGTCGTACCGGACGTGCCAATAAAAAAGGTATTGCTGTAACGATTATCCACTCAAAAGAGCGTTTCAAAATTAAAGATATTGAGCGCATGTTGCGCAAGACATTTACACAGGAACAAATTCCTAACGGATTGGAAGTATGTAAAAAACAATTGTTTCACCTTATCGACCGCATGGAAAAGGTAGAAGTAAGCGAAGAACAAATTGAAACCTACATGCCTCAAATCATGACACAGTTGGAATACCTTAGCAAAGAAGAATTGCTAAAACGTTTCGTGTCATTGGAATTCAACCGTTTCTTGAGCTATTACAAAAACACCGAAGATTTGAACTTGCCCGAACGTAGCGAACGTGGTGAGCGAGGAGAAAGAGGTGAGCGTGGCGAGCGTGGTCCTAAACCGGGCGGACGTGTACGTTTGAAAATGAATATTGGAGAGCGCGAAGGTGTTGATGCAAAACGTTTGTTAGGTATTATCAACGATGTGACTAACGACAAATCAATCAATATTGGTGCTATTGAAGTAACCAACAAATTTACTTTCTTTGATGTGTTCCCTGATCAATTGGATCAAGTGATGACTGCATTTGCAGGTCAAACAGATGTTATTGTATCAGAAGCAAAAAGCAGCAAAGGATTTGAAGATCGCAAATCGGATTATCGTCCACGCAGTGGCGGTAGCTCAGATCGCAGAAGCAGTGGTGGTTCAGGTGGTGGATATCGCGGTGGTGACCGTGGTGGAGATCGCGGAGCAAGCAGTCGTCCTGCAGCAAGTGCCGGTGGCGACAAACCTTGGCGTAATCGCGAACTAAGCGACAGAAGCAGCCGTCCTTCGGGTGGTAGTGATCGTCGTAGCAGCGGTGGTTCAAGTTCAGGTTCAGGATACAAAAAAAGATACTAAGATGTAAGAGTCTTTTTTGAGATATAGAAAACGGATGATTCGTAATGAATCATCCGTTTTTTTTTGTCTTGATGTTGATATGCATATACAAATCCATAAATAATTTGAGATTAGTTTGTTTTTGACGATCTTATTTTAAATTGACAATTATTGGTGTCCGATAAACTTTAATACAAACTTCTGAAAAATACTTTATATAAAGGTTTGACGTACTGTCGCTCCGTCGGCTGACGGACTTAAAATTCACATTAAACAATTTTCTACCATACTGTCGTCCCTATGGGACTTTTAAAAAGCTGCATCGCAGCGACAGTATGGTAGTCAGCAAGTTGCATAATCTGTTTTAGCCCCATAGGGGCGACAGTATAAGAATCTGTTTTTTGCCGGACAATACTAATTGACAATAGAATATAATTATCCGCAAGACATTCCAATAAATAAAAATATTCCATTTAAATATGGTTTCGTGATTTCCGAATTATGGTTAAATGGTAGTTCGCTCAATTTGGAAATGGCAGAATCCACTTTTATTTTATTTGATTAATATTGTAAATACATAGACGTGCTTTTGCGGATAACCAAATTCCATAATATTTTTCAGTCTTGAATGCTAACGTAAAGAATCATATGTGTTTACATGTTTTTCTATTGATTGCTATGAATCAAAATTGATAGAAAATGAATCAAAATTGATAGTCGTTTACAACAATAATCTCTATTTTTACGGCGCGGTATTCTGTTTTAGAACAGCGTAATAAAAGCTAATTTACTGTAGTTTGTTTGCACCGCTATTTCGATATCTATTTCTCTATTTTTCAATTCAAGCAAAAACAACAATCAATAACAACTTATTTTAAACAATTTATTTATTATGAAAGGTGATATTATAGTTTTGGAAAAGCATCACGAGAATGCTGCCAAGGTAATTGTTCCGGAAATCATTGAGAAAATCAAGAACAAAAAATCGAGATACACTATCACGGTGTCAGGTGAATCGGGAAGTGGAAAGTCGGAAACAGGAAAAGCAATTGCCGACGAATTGGAAAAACACGGAATCAAATCTGTTCTGTTAGGACAGGATGATTATTTTGTGTTGCCTCCTAAATCGAATGACAGTCGTCGTCGCGAAGACCCTGAATGGCTTGGACCTCACGTAGAAGTAAAAATGGATGTGTTGGAGCAAAATCTGATTGACGCTATCGACGGCAAAAACGAAATTATTAAACCGTTGATTGATTATAATCAAAACTCGGTAGAAGACGAAACTATCAGTTTGGAAGGTATTCATGTGGTAATAGCCGAAGGAACATATACTGCTTTATTGAGAAATGTGGATACAAAAGTATTTATTGCCCGAAACAGAATTGATACCTTGGAACATCGCCAGAAAAGAAACCGCGGAACCGAAGTTGGCGACCCATTTATTGAACAAGTGCTTATTACTGAGCATAAAATTATAGCCGGTCATGGTCAACTGGCTGATTTTTTGATTACAAAAGATTATGAGGTTATTGTAAGATAATCTGATACAGAAAAAAAACACATTTAAATTTCGCAAAAATGGCAGTAAAAAATCAAGTACAGCTTATTACATACCCCGATTCACTTGGTGGTGATTTGAAAACATTGAACAGCGTTCTATTAAAATATTTCTCCGACATTTTTAAAGGTGGTATTCACATTCTACCTCCCTTTCCTTCGTCGGGCGACAGAGGATTTGCTCCACTAACCTATTTGGAGATTGAACCTTCGTTTGGTACGTGGGATGATATTCAAAAATTGAGTAAGAATTTCGATGTTTTGCTCGACTTAATGGTAAACCATATATCACGTCAATCGCCTTTTTTTCAGGATTTTTTGAAAAAAGGACGTGATTCGGAATATGCCGACTTATTCATAACCTTGGATAAAATATGGGCAGATGGTAATCCGCGTCAGGAAGACGTAGATAAAATGTTCCTTCGTCGCAAAGAACCATATTCAACTTTTACTATCGAATCTACAGGCAAAGAGGAAAAAGTTTGGACAACTTTTGGAAAAGAAAATCCTTCGGAGCAAATCGACATGGATATGAAGTCAGAGATAGCCCGAAAATTATTGGTTGCTTTCATGGAAAACTTCAGCAAGAACAACGTGAAAATCGTTCGTTTGGATGCTGTGGGATATATGGTTAAAAAGCTCGGAACATCTTGTTTCTTTGTTGAACCCGAAATTTTTGAATTCCTTGATTGGATTACCGATCTGGCTCATTCGTTGAACATTGAATTGTTGCCGGAAGTACATTCACATTATTCTATCCAGTACAAACTAGCTGCAAAAGGACATTGGATTTACGATTTTATTCTACCTTATACGGTGCTAGATACATTGATTAATAAATCGAGTGCAAAGTTGTACGAATACCTGAAAGACCGTCCTGAAAAACAATTCACGATGCTCGATTGCCACGATGGCGTTCCGGTAAAACCTGATCTAGATTCGCTTGTTTCTACTACAGATGCACGAAAAATGGTGGATGTTTGTTTGGAAAGAGGTTCTAACTTAAGTCTTATTTTCTCCGATAAACACAAAGATGCTGATGGATTTGATGTGCATCAAATTCGTTGTTCGTATTATTCGGCTCTCAATTGCGAGGATAATGCTTATCTGGCTGCTCGTGCCATTCAGTTCTTTGTGCCGGGCATTCCTCAGGTATATTATGTGGGTCTTTTGGCCGGAAAAAATGACGAAGAGGCAGTGAAACGTACCGGCGAGGGACGCGAAATCAACCGTCATAACTTTAGTTTAGAGGAAATTGACGAGGCCGTTAAACAAGATGTTGTTCAGCGTTTAATGCAGCTTATTCGTTTCAGAAATGAATATCCTGCATTCAACGGGGCTTTCAAAGCGGTAAATTCATCAAGCGATTCGGTTATTCTTTCTTGGAAAAAAGATGACAAAGAATGCACGTTGAATATCAATCTGAAAACCAACGTGTCGGTCATTGAATATATCAATGAGGATGGTAAATCTGCCTCGTATTTGATATAAGTATATCTAGACCCAACCACCACTGCTCGAATGTAGTGATGGTTTGGTCTGATATCTTTTGCTCAATTAATCATACATCTAATAAAATCACATATTTATGAACAAAAATACAACCGAGATACCTGCTCAGCAGAACCTTGGAACAATTAAATGGCTAACTTTCATGATGTTCATGATGTTTGCCATGACTACCGATGCAGTTGGGGTAATCATTCCTGAGGTAATGAAGAAATTCCATTTAAGCATGACTGCAGCCGGTTTATTTCATTACGGTCCAATGATTGCCATTGCTTTAGCAGGAATTTTTCTGGGTTTTTTGGCTGATAAGTTAGGACGTAAAACCACTATTTTGATTGGATTAAGTCTTTTTGCATTAAATTCCTATCTTTTTATTGTTGGCAATTCATTTGCATTTTTTCTCAGCTTGTTGATAGTGTCTGGTGTAGCGATTGGGGTTTTTAAAACCGGGGCATTGGCTCTCATTGGTGATATTTCTAAATCTACCACCGAACATACATCAATAATGAATGCTGTAGAGGGTTTTTTTGGTGTTGGTGCCATTATCGGGCCTATCATTGTTAGTTTTCTGCTTAAAGCACATGTCGACTGGAAATGGTTGTATGTGTTTGCCGGAACACTTTGCGTATTACTCATTATACTTGCCTATTTTGTAAAATATCCCGAAACAAAACATGTTACGCAAGAACCAATCAGTCTGAAGGGCACATTGAAAGCCTTAAAGAACCCTTATGCGTTAGGGTTTTCGTTAGGTGCGTTTCTTTATGTAGCCACCGAATGTGCCATTTATGTTTGGATGCCAACATTAATTGCCGGATACAATGGTAGTCTGGTGTTTATTGCAACATTTGCTCTTTCAATCTTTTTTGTTTTGAGAGCTGCTGGCAGATTTTTGGGTGCTTGGATGATGGCTCAATTTAACTGGCTTATTGTAACAACTATTTTTAGTTTTGCTATTTTAGTTTGTTTCTTGGTGAGTATTATTGGTGGTATAAACTATGCAGTCGTATCCTTACCACTTTCAGGGCTGTTCATGTCGGTAATTTATCCAACGTTGAATTCTAAAGGTATCAGTTGTTTCCCTAAAATGCAACATGGTGCAGTGGCTGGTGTGATTCTATTTTTTACTGCAGCTGGAGCAGCCATTGGACCTTTGGCAATGGGAGCTGTCAGCGATTTATTCGGACACGATGCACGTATGGGCTTTGTGTTAGCTACCTGCTTTTCGGGTTTACTATTCGCTGGTCTATTATTAAACTGGATTTTTAATCCAACAAAAAAACGCTTGCAAGAGCTTGATCAAAGCGAATACTAAGTTGATTAACCAACTTGTGTAAGTAAAATATATTTCATTTTTTTTCAAAGCCATCACTTTTCATGAGTGATGGCTTTATTTTTTTTTATGGTATTGAAAGTCGAATTTTTAAGGTGATACTTATTGTACTCAATACAGTAAGCTTGTGTTAGGAATTGAATCATTAATCGTTTCATACTAAGTATATTTAAAGAAATTGGAATAGGAATACATATTGTATCATTTACAATATAACTTAGCTTCTTATTGTAATAAATACATAATTCAATGTGCTGTAAATGTGTTTTATAACATAGAATTAATGGTGCAATATTTCAAATAAAGAGTCTATTTTTGTCAGTGAAACAAATCAATAAATAATTATGTCCAACTCAAACTTATATAACCCACATATCTCAGTCGATTGCGTTGTGTTTGGTTTTGACGGAGAGAAATTGAAAGTGCTGCTGATTGAACGGAGCTTCGATGAGCAAAATGAATTATACAACGATAAGAAACTTCCCGGAAGTATTATCCTGAATGATGAGGATTTGGATGAGGCTGCTTCGCGCGTGTTAAACGAACTAACGGGATTGAAAAATATCTACCTGAGCCAGTTCAGGAGTTTCGGAAGTCCTAACCGAATGAATGATCCACGCGATGTGCTGTGGCTGGAACGGACTACCCAATTAAAAATCGGTCGAATTGTTACTGTGGCGTATGTTGCTTTAATAAAGATTGATCGTAAAATTGTTTTCAATGCCGATGATTCCTCTGCCAATTGGTACGATGTGAATGAAATCAAGAGTATGTCATTGGCATTTGACCATATTCAGATTATCGAAAAAGGATTAGAACATATTCGTCATCAACTGGATGTAGAACCTCATTTATTATTCGAATTATTACCTAAGAAATTCACCATTTCTCAACTTCGAATTTTACACGATGTAGTGCATCAAACGCGCTCTGATGTTCGTAATTTTCAGAAAAAAGTGGCTCAAATGCCCTATTTGCTAATGCTCGACGAAGTAGAAGAGGGTGTTCCTCACAGAGCAGCAAGACTTTATAAATATAAAAAATAAAGCCCCCTAAATCCCCCATGGGGGACTTTTAGAGATGTACGGATAGGAAAAGTATTGATTCAAGGAATTAAAATAATTATATACATACTTGGTTTTTAAGTCCCCCATGGGGGATTTAGGGGGCCGGAATTAAAAGCAATCTTATGTACTTATTAGGTTATGATTTAGGTAGTTCGTCGGTAAAGGCGAGCTTGGTAAATGCCTCAACAGGCGAATGTGTTTCGAGCGCTTTTTTCCCGAAAAAGGAAATGGAGATTAAGTCGGTAAAAGCCGGTTGGGCTGAGCAAGATACCGAAACATGGTGGACAAATCTGAAATTGGCTACAGAAGCTGTATTGTCAGAGTTTGGAACCGACTCATCTGCTATCAAAGCCATTGGTATTTCATACCAAATGCACGGTTTGGTGTTAGTTGACGAAAATCAAAAAGCCATCCGCGATTCTATTATCTGGTGCGACAGCCGCGCTGTACCTTACGGACAAAAAGCGTTTGAAGAAATTGGCGGTGAAAAATGTTTATCGCACCTGTTGAATTCGCCGGGTAATTTTACCTTGTCGAAAATGGCCTGGGTAAAAGAACACGAACCTGAGAATTTTGCGAAAGCCAAATACTATATGCTACCAGGCGATTACCTGGCCATGCGCATGACGGGAAAGGCTTGTACTACTGCTTCGGGTTTGTCGGAAGGTATTTCCTGGGATTTTCAGGAAAAAGCACCTGCTAAATTGCTATTCGATTACTACGGTTTTGATATGAACCTGATTCCGGAGATTGTACCAACTTTCGGACAACAAGGAACATTGAAAGCCGATATCGCAGCCGAACTTGGTTTAACCGAAGGAACTCCGGTAACCTATCGTGCCGGTGATCAACCAAACAACGCTTTGTCGTTAAACGTATTGAACCCAGGTGAAATTGCTGCAACCGGCGGTACTTCGGGTGTGGTATACGGTGTAAACGATGATGCTAAATACGATCCACAATCGCGTGTAAATTCATTTGCTCATGTAAATCATACTACCGAAGCAACACGTGTTGGTGTTTTGCTTTGTATCAATGGAACAGCTATTCTTAATACCTGGATTAAAAATAATGTGGCTCCCGAAGGAATCAGTTATGCCGAAATGAATGAATTGGCTGCTCAAATTCCGGTAGGAAGCGAAGGTGTAAGCATTATTCCATTTGGAAACGGAGCGGAACGTGTTCTTGGAAATCAGGAACCTAATTGTTCTATTCATGGTATAAATTTCAATCGTCATACCAAAGCGCATTTAGCTCGTGCTGCACATGAAGGCATTGCTTTCTCGTTCAAATACGGAATGGACATAATGAACAAAATGGGTATTGAAACAAAAACGATTCGTGCAGGTCATGCCAATTTATTCTTAAGCCCTATTTTCCGTCAAACACTGGCAAATATCACCGGGGCAACTATAGAGTTGTATAATACCGATGGTTCGGTAGGTGCAGCCCGTGGTGCAGGAATAGGAGCAGGGATCTACAAAGATGCAGAAGAGGCTTTCTCTACTTTGAAGAAAATTATAGTAGTAAAACCTGAACAGGCAGATGTTGCAGCCAGCCTTGAAGCGTACGATAAATGGGTGAAATTCATTTAATGAAATGACTACCCCTAACCCCTAAAGGGGAACTAGGGAAAGAACCCCAAACCCCTAAAGGGGCTTAAAGACCAAGTATATAAAATAAAATGAATACATTTAAATATAATAATCAATACTAACTTCTCTTATCCCCCTTTAGGGGTTAGGGGTAATCAAATAAAACAATTAATACTAACTTCTCTTATTCTCCGTCAGCTGACGGATTAGGGGTAAATAACAACAACTATTATGAGTGCAAAAGTGTATTTCCCATCAGTGGAAAAAATTAAATTTGAAGGAAAAGAAAGTAAAAATCCATTAGCATTTCGTTACTACGATGCTAAGAAAGTGGTTTATGGTAAAACCATGGAAGAATGGTTTAAATTCAGTATGGCTTGGTGGCATACATTGTGTGCAGAAGGTGGCGATCCATTTGGTCCAGGAACACAAGTTCACCCATGGGTAGGTGCTGCTGATGCATTACAAGCTGCAAAAGACAAAATGGATGCAGGTTTTGAATTCATGACTAAAATCGGAATCGAATACTATTGTTTCCATGATTTGGATTTAGTAAGCGAAGGTTCTTCTATCGAAGAATATGAAGCTAACTTGAAAGCTATCGTTGCTTATGCAAAAGAAAAACAAGCTGCTACAGGTATCAAGCTTATGTGGGGTACTGCTAATGTTTTCTCTCCAGCTCGTTATATGAACGGAGCAAGCACCAATCCTGATTTTGATTCTGCTGCTCGCGCAATGCTTCAAATCAAAAACTCAATCGATGCTACTATCGAATTAGGAGGTAAAGCATATGTATTCTGGGGAGGTCGTGAAGGTTACATGTCATTGTTGAACACCAACATGAAACGTGAAAAACAACACATGGGTAAAATGTTACAAATGGCTCGTGACTATGCTCGTGCTAAAGGTTTCAAAGGCGTGTTCCTTATCGAACCAAAACCAATGGAACCAATGAAACACCAATACGATGTGGATACTGAAACTGTTATCGGTTTCTTGAAACAATTCGGTTTGGAAAATGATTTCAAAATCAACATTGAAGTAAACCACGCTACTTTGGCTGGTCATACTTTCGAGCACGAATTGCAATGTGCAGTTGATAACGGTATGTTGGGAGCTATCGACGCTAACCGCGGTGATGTTCAAAACGGTTGGGATACTGACCAATTCCCGGTTGATATCTTCGAATTGACACAAGCTATGTTGATTGTTCTTCAAGGTGGTGGTATGCAAGGTGGTGGTACTAACTTCGATGCTAAAATCCGTCGTAATTCTACAGATAACGAAGATTTATTCATCGCTCACGTAGGTGCTATGGATATCATGGCTCGTGCTTTAGAAACTGCAGCTGCAATTTTGGAAGAATCTCCTTACAAAAAAATGGTTTCTGACCGTTATGCTTCTTACGATGCAGGTAAAGGTAAAGAATTCGAAGAAGGCAAACTTACTTTCGAAGATGTTTATGCTTACGCAAAAGCAAATGGCGAACCAAAACAAATTAGCGGTAAACAAGAGCTTTACGAAGTAATTGTAAATATGTATATTTAAAAAAAGTAAACAAGTAGATAGTAAACGAGTACACATTTTTGTATACTCGTTTACTTGTTTTCGTTAAATCCAAAATACTTGATGAGTAGGAATAAATAAGTTGTGTACTCGTTTACTTGTATACTCGTCTACTAAAAAAATAATCATGAACACAGAAAAAGGAAGTAAATTATATATCTTCGGCATTACTTTGGTAGCAACTCTTGGCGGGTTGCTTTTTGGCTATGATACAGCCGTTATCTCGGGTGCAGTCGATTCTTTAAAAACGGTTTTTCATTTAGATGAAGCCACCTATGGTTCTTTGGCTACATTCTACCATGGAGCCACCGTTTCGAGCGCACTTATCGGATGTATTTTGGGTAGTGCGGTTTCAGGTGTTTTTGCCGAGAAACTCGGACGCAAAAACTCTTTGCTACTTGCAGCTATCATGTTCTTTATTTCAGCGCTTGGTGCTGCTTACCCTGAGTTTTTCTTCTTTACCAAAGGCGAAGGCTCGGTTCAGGTGCTAATAGCATTTAATATCTATCGTATCATTGGTGGTATCGGTGTAGGATTGGCTTCTGCTATTTGCCCTATGTATATTGCCGAAATAGCTCCTGCCGAAATTCGTGGTAAATTGGTTTCGTGGAATCAGTTTGCTATCATCTTCGGTATGTTGATTGTTTATTTTGTAAACTATTTCATTACCAAAGGCGAACCTCAAACATGGATTGATGCAACAGGATGGCGTTATATGTTTGCTTCTAATGCTGTGCCTGCAGCAATTTTTGGTGTTTTGTTGTTCTTTGTACCTGAAACACCTCGTCACCTGGCGTTGATTGGTCAGGAACAAAAAGCACTACATATCCTGGGTAAAATCAATGGTTCAAAAAAGGCTAAAGAAATTTTGAGCGAGATTAAAGAATCTGCTCACGAAACAGTGGAAAAAGTATTGGCTTACGGCTGGAAAGTGCTGGTTATTGGTATTCTTCTTTCTGTTTTCCAACAAGCAGTAGGTATCAACGTGGTGCTTTACTACGCACCAACCATTTTCAAAGGACTTGGATTCGGTAACGATGCAGCCATGTATCAAACCGTTATCATGGGCTTTATCAACATTATCTTTACCCTGGTGGCTATCTTCACTGTTGATAAATTTGGTCGTAAACCACTCTTGATTATCGGTTCGGTAGGTATGGCTATCGGTATGTTTGCCATTGGATTGTTGGCTCACTTGCAAATTATCGGTATGAGTACGTTGGTATTTATTGTTATCTATTCGGCTTCGTTTATGATGTCGTGGGGACCAATTTGCTGGGTGCTTATTTCAGAAATTTTCCCGAACACTATTCGTGGAAAAGCCATTGCTATTGCCGTTGCAGCACAATGGATTTCTAACTTTATCGTATCAGCTACCTTCCCATCGTTAGAAGCGTTCAGCATTACCTTTACTTACGTTCTTTATGGTGTAATGTCGGTTCTTTCAGCTCTGTTTGTTTGGAAAATGGTTCCCGAAACCAAAGGAAAAACATTGGAAGATATGAATAAATTGTGGAAAAAATAAATGACCCCTAATCCCCTAAAGGGGACTTTGAAATCGCCCCGAAACTCTGAAAAGAGTTTCGGGGCGATTTTGTTTTATGTTCGGGTCTCGCGACTTCCAAATAGGTCTCCTCCCACGCTCCAAAGTTGCAAAAATAAGTTAATTAGCCGAGTTTGATAGAAAGTTTATTCATTCATTATATTCAATGCAATAGAAGAATGTATTCAGTTTTTATTGAGAATATTCAAACGTTATGTGAGGATATTCTAAAAAAAATATGAATGTTTATGCATTGTATATAGATATTTTAATTATTATATAAATATCTATATATAACTTTGTGATATTTATATGAAATTATAAATATCACAACATAGTGTTAGAATATTATTAATTAAATTTTAATATCTACACATATTACAAGGATATTTTATGAAAAATATGCATATCATTACATGATGTATTGAAATTTTATTGAGTATTTGTTTTTTATAGAAATTGTTATATTTTTGTGTTGTAAATTAATAAGCAATACTATATATGGCAGCAACTTTCAAACAATACAGTCCACAGGAGTTATATGTGCCTGTTTCCAACCCCGACACGCTTGAAGCTGAAAATGAGTACGATTTACCAGCTCTTGGTTTTCGCCCTACAGGTAGTGTCTTCTTCGATGCTTTTATGCGCAATCTTCAACGCTATGGCATACGCAATGCACGGTTTCATGCCGATTTATTGGGGATTAACTACGGTGAGATGTGCGTTGCCATAAGTGTGATAACCGGAAGGACTTATACCGATTTTGTGGAAGGATATGTTCTTGTTAAGGCAGATGATCTGATTAGAAATAAATCGGGAAAAACCACCATGAAGGATATTGCTGCCAGTGTAGGGTTCTCTTATTCGGGTTTTTATCATTTCATGGTGCGGTACCGTAAATGGGAAAAGAAAAGAAGGTGATGAGTTCGTTGTCAGAATTTCGTTCTGGAATAGATAGGCTGCATATCGGTATATAAAATATCCCCGAAATTTTGAAAAGAATTATTATCTTTGCCTGAACTTCTTTAGAAGAAATAAGTTGTACTTAAAAACGAAATAACATGAGCTCTAATGAAATAAAACTAGAAATATTCCGTCAGGTAGATGCTCTTGACGCAAATAAGCTTAAGGAGTTTTACGGAGTAATGCAAAATTACATAAATAGCAAGCGCGATTCGGCTGAATGGATAAATGTAACAGCGATTGAAAAGCAAGGTATAGAGGCTGCTATTAAGGAACTAAATGGCGGTGCAGGTATTGAGCATGATAAGGTTATGTCAGGATTAAGGCAAAAACATAGTCATGTATAAGCAAATTGTTTGGTCGCCTTTGGCTGTTTCTGATGTGGAAAACACACTTGATTATTTGCAGAAAGAATGGAATGAACAAGTTACCCTGGCTTTTCTTGATGAAATAGATAAATTGCTAAAGCAAATTTCTTTTAATCCTAAGCAATTCCCACTGGTAAATAGAAAGTTGAAAGTTCGAAAATGTGTCTTGACAAAACAGAATACTCTTTTTTATAGAGAGAATAAAGGATGTATTGAGTTGTTGAGGTTTTTTGATACAAGACAGAATCCCAAGAAGTTGAAATACAAGTAGACTCTACTTATTTTAGGTTATATCGTCCCGAAATTCTTTTTTGAGTTTCGGGACGATTTTGTTTTATTGGTGGACAAAATTGCATATTTATCTGATTCTGTTTGATAAGTGTAGTTTTTACATTAATTTTGTGAGCAAACACAATTTAATACTCATATATATGCGAAAATGTTTTTCTGTTCTGCTTTCTATTTTAAGTATAGGCTCGCTTTTTAGTCAGGAAGTGACGCGCGACACCACCTTCCGTGCCGAAGGTAATCCCGTAATTCGTTATAAATACACTGCCGATCCGGGAGCTATGGTGTATAAAAACAAGTTCTATCTTTATACCGGACACGATGTTTGTCCTAAAGGGCAGGAACGCTATGTAATGAATGACTGGTGCGTGTTTTCGTCGGACGATATGAAGACATGGACTGAGCATCCTACTCCCTTGCATGCTAAGGACTTTGCCTGGGCTAAGGGCGATGCATGGGCTTCGCAAGTAATAGAACGCAATGGTAAGTTTTACTGGTATGTGGCGGTGGAGCATGGAACCATTCACGGTAAAGCCATTGGTGTAGCCGTTTCGGATAGTCCAACGGGACCATTCAAAGATGCTAAAGGTTCGGCCATTATCACCAACGACCTGACCACCAAATACACTAAAATTAGTTGGGATGACATCGACCCAACGGTATTTATTGATGACGATAAACAAGCTTACTTGTTTTGGGGAAATACGCAATGCTACTACGTGAAACTGAAAGAAAATATGATCGACACCATTGGATCGATTGTAGCGGTTCCTAATCTGCCACGGTTTACCGAAGCACCCTGGATTCATAAAAACAGCGGTTGGTATTACTTGTCGTATGCATCTGAGTTTCCCGAAAAAATCGTGTATGCTATGAGCAGAAAGATTACCGGACCGTGGCAATACAAGGGTATTTTGAACGAACTTGCCGGAAATTCAAATACCAATCATCAAGCCATTGTTGAGTTTAAAGGTAAATCGTATTTTGTATATCACAATGGTGGTGCTGATGTGGGTGGAAGCAGTTTCCACCGTTCGGTATGTATCGATCAACTATTTTACAACAAAGATGGTTCACTAAAACGGGTTCAAATGACCACTGAAGGAGTGAGTACAGTAAAATAGTCTGCATAAGTAAATCAATAATCGCCCCGGAATTCAGAAATGAGTTTCGGGGCATTTATTTTTATGTAAATTATTCATACATTTGCAAGTGAATTACAAAATCATCTTACTATTTATAAGGTTGTGATTTGTGCAGTATCTATTACTATCTCGAATCGGGTCTTGCGAGTTCCGACTCGCAGTCATTAATAAATACCGCGAGTTGGAACTCGCGAGACCCAAATAAAATCATTCAACATCAAATTAAAACACATGACAGTAACTATCAGAAAAATAGAGGAGTGTGATTACCTCGTATTGATTTCTCTTTTCAAAGAGTTTGCACTTTTCGAAAAACTACCGGAGAAGATGACCAACTCGGTGGAGCAAATGTTGAGGGAGAAAGAATACCTGACGGGATTTGTGGCAGTGAATGATGCGGATGAAATACTGGGCTATGCGACGTATTTCTTTGGCTATTACACCTGGATTGGCAAATCGTTGTACATGGACGATCTGTACGTACGGCCCAATTTCAGGGGTGCAGGCGTTGGCACAAAGTTGATAAAGGAGGTGATAGCCTTTGCCAAAGCCGAAAGGTGTAAGAAACTCCGTTGGCAGGTTTCGGAATGGAACCAACCGGCCATAGATTTCTACAAAAGTCTTGGCGCCAATGTAGATGCGGTGGAGTCAAATTGTGATTTGGTGTTCTGATAGGTTACTTAGTGATAAGATTCTTGATAACTCGGTGTGGCCACAGTAAACAAATTGTTTTTCACAAGTCCGAAGGACTTGAATGTGAATAACCGCGGGTGAAACCCGTGGATTGAAACGAAATGAAAACAGAACCCTGAAAGGGTTCAATAGCATAGATTTATATATTGAACCCTTTCAGGGTTCCGAATCTTTAATCCTTTATGTCCACGGGTTTCACCCGCGGTTATTCACATTGAATCCTTTCAGGATTCGAAGATGTATGATTCTATAGGATTTTAGTAGTTTGTCTGAAAATCGAGTTAATTAACAAGAAAAAGATATGAATACAATATACCAAATAGATGCTTTTACAGCAGTGCCTTTCAAAGGCAATCCGGCAGGAGTAATGATAGTGGATGAACATTTCCCATCAGAAAAGATGCAACAGTTGGCCATGGAAATGAATCTTTCCGAATCGGCTTTTATCATTCCCAATGGAAAGGAGTTTCGGATACGTTACTTTACACCCAACCGTGAAGTGCCGCTTTGTGGACACGCCACGCTTGCCAGTGGGCACATTATCTACGAACTGGGATTGAAAAAAGCGGATGAATCAATAGTCTTTAAAGCCGAAGGTGGCGAGTTGACCATCACCAAACAGGGTGATTGGATAGCCATGAATTTCCCGGCTTATCCGTTGACAAAGATGGATGTTCCGTCCGATTTGAAAGCTACTCTGGGTTTCGAACCGCAGGAAATGTATTCGAGCATTTACGATTGGGTCATAGCCGTTGCTGCTTCGGAGGCTGATGTTCTAAATGCCAAACCGAATCTTGAGCTACTGAAAACGAATGGACTCGGACATTTAATGATAACAGCGGCAGGCGAACAGCCCGATCGCGATTTTGTATTGCGGGTTTTTGCCCCATTGGCAGGTATCAACGAAGACCCGGTAACGGGTTCAGCGCATTGTGCACTGACGCCTTTGTGGCACGCCAAGACCGGTAAAACGGAATTCAACTCCTACCAACTCTCCCAACGAACCGGCCGGTTGAAAGTAAAACTGCTGAACGATCGTGTAGAAATAAAAGGACAAGCCGTAACGGTCTTTCAGGCAGAATTGAAAATATAGTCTATCTTACTGATAAGAGCGGAACTTTCTTTAAACAAAACATCCCGAAACTAAGAAGATAGTTTCGGGATGTTTTGTTTTTTAGCTTATTCCTGGGGAATAGACCGTTGATATTGAAATATAACTACTATTTTACTTCAACGCTTATCATTACAGGAAAATGGTCGGAAGGGAATCTTGCTTCTACTTTATTCCCATTTACCTTGCTTGTTACTTGATATGTGTCGTCTAAAATACCATATTTCGATACAGAAAAATTATCTGTCAGGAAAATATGATCAATACGTCCGGTTTCTACATTGTTAGCATCGAATCCGTTGAATGTGCCTACTACAGGTTCGTAAATTAGTGTCGCTTTATCGTATGCATCACGTACTATTCCTGATGTATTCAACAACTGATAGGAGGATGAAAATTGATTAACATTAAAGTCGCCGGACAGGATTACCGGTGTACCTTTCGGCATTCCCTGAATCTTTTTCAAAATCAGTTTAGCACTTTCTTCACGGGCTTTGGTTCCTTTGTGATCCATGTGCAGGTTGAAATAAACAAATGTCATCCCTGTGCTGAGCTCCTCGAATTTTCCCCACGTGCAAACACGGATGCACGCCGCATCCCAGCCGAGATTGGGTTTAGTTTGATCTTCCGACAGCCAGAAATCGCCATGCTCGAGCACCTTAAATTTATCAGTGCGGTAAAAAATGGCCGAATGCTCTCCTTCCTTTTTGCCGTCTTCGCGGCCTACCCCGATATATTCATACCCGGGCATTAACTGTTTCAAATCCTTTAATTGCTCATAAAACCCTTCCTGCGTTCCGAATATATCGAATCCGTGAAACAAAGCAACCTTGGCTACGTAGGGAGCTCGTTTTCCCCAACCATTTCCGTTTACCGAATCTCCGTGGTTAGCTAATCGCACATTATAGGTAGCCACTGTAAAAGTAGCCGGTTGTTTTGCCATCGCGTTGCCTGACAATAGCATTAAAAACAATACCAAATATTCGATTTTTTTCATGATGATTGTTCCGTTGAATTAGCCTAGTACGTTTTTTTATTGAATCAATTCGGCTGCAAAAAGGATTTGTTCCATTTCTAATTGTACTTTTTCTGCTTCGAGGCGGGCTGCTTTAGCGTAATCGGCTTCTTCGGATGCGTAGATAATCTGGCGCGATGAGTTGACCAATAACCCACACGTGCTGTTTAAACCGTATTTAGCTACTTCGGCCAGGCTTCCACCTTGTGCTCCAACACCGGGAACCAATAAGAAATGTTCCGGTACTATAGCACGGATATCCGTCAGCATTTCTGCTTTGGTAGCGCCTACCACGTACATCATGTTTTCGTCAGTTCCCCAGCTGAGTGAAGTTCTGAGTACTTTTTCGAACAACCGTTCGCCGGTTTCGGCATCCTTCATAAATTGAAAATCGAATGCTCCTTTGTTAGATGTCAAAGCAAGCAGCGTTACCCATTTACCCTCATAAGTAAGGAAAGGAGTTACCGAATCTTCACCCATATAAGGCGCTACGGTTACCGAGTCGAATTCCAGATTTCCAAAGAAAGTACGGGCATACATTGCCGACGTATTACCAATGTCACCACGTTTAGCGTCGGCAATAATAAACTGATCGGGGTAGTTGGCACGGATATATTCCACGGTGCGTTCCAAAATTTCCCAACCTTCCAGTCCCAGGCTTTCGTAAAATGCCAGGTTTGGTTTGTACGCCACACAAAGGTCGGCTGTAGCATCGATAATGGCTTTGTTGAATGCAAAAATAGGATCGTCCGATTCGTCGAACAAATGTTCCGGAATTTTATTTACGTCAGTGTCTAATCCTACACAAAGAAATGATTTTTTGCGTTGTATGTTTTCAAATAATTCTTGTTTAGTCATCTTTCTATTTTACTATTTAATCATTTACTATTTACCATTTTGTGGTTATTCTCATCTTTAATTACCACATTCTCACATCAGCATATTACCACATTACAATTCACTTTCCTTTAATCGTTCGGCATTCTCAGCTACAATTAATTGATCAATCACACCTTGTACATCTCCGCCCATAAAGGCAGAAAGATTATAGATGGTAAAGTTGATACGGTGATCGGTGATACGTCCTTGCGGATAATTGTAGGTGCGGATTTTAGCCGAACGGTCACCGGTAGAAACCATGGTTTTACGCTTCGACCCAATTTCGTCGAGGTATTTTTGGTGCTCCACGGCGTATAGACGCGAACGAAGTTCGTTCATCGCTTTCGCTTTGTTTTTATGTTGCGATTTTTCGTCCTGACATTGAACGGTGGTACCTGTAGGGATGTGCACCAAACGGATGGCCGAGTACGTTGTATTTACCGACTGACCACCGGCTCCCGACGAACAGAATGTATCTACACGAACGTCAGATTCTTTCAGTTCATAATCAAATTCTTCCATTTCCGGTAGAACAGCCACTGTTGCAGCTGAGGTATGCACGCGGCCCTGTGTTTCGGTTTGTGGTACACGTTGCACGCGGTGAACGCCCGATTCGTATTTCAATGTTCCGTACACATTTTCGCCAGAAACGGTGAAGATCACCTCTTTGTAACCACCCGAAGTTCCATCGCTGATATTGGTTACTTCCACTTTCCAACCTTTTGTTTCGCAGTATTTTGAGTACATGCGGAAAAGGTCGCCAGCAAAAATGGCAGCTTCGTCGCCACCGGTTCCACCGCGAATTTCGACAATGGCATTTTTATTATCTTCAGGGTCGGCAGGAATAAGCAATAGCTTAATGTTTTCCTCCATTTCCGGAATTTTTGGTTCAATCTCGTCGACTTCCATCTTTGCCATTTCACGCATTTCAGGGTCGCTTTCGCTGTCGAGTATTTCTTTGGCTTCAGCCAAATGGGTCAAAGCCGTTTTGTATTCTTCTTGTGCCTGCATGATGCGTTCCAATTCGCGGTACTCCTTGTTGAGTTTTACGTACCGTTTCATGTCGCCCATCACTGCTGGGTCGGTTATCAATGTCGAAATCTCTTCGAATTTATGCTGTAACCCTTCTAATTTTTCTAATAATGTCTTTTCGGCCATATTTTATGTTCAATCGTGTAATTTAATGGTTTAATGGTTTAATGGTGTAATGTGTAAAGTGTAATGGTGTAATAGTAAGTAGAAGGTCGTAGCTATAAATAACTGCTTACTGATCACTGATCACTGTTTACTGTTTATCGCTTTTTCGCGCTTTTCGCATTCTATTCTCATATTTTCAGTAAACTTTTTGATTCTCCATTCTACAATGCTCTGGTATCGTTTTTTTGTGATAAAGATATTGAAAAACCAACCGAATTTAATTCTCAAATGAGAGACAAAGAGTTGTTCGTTGTTTTTTTGTGGAATTATCGTGACGGTTGCCGATGCATTTTTCACCAATAAGCTTGAGTAGGTGATAATAGCAGTTAACCTTGTAGCTCCGTTAACCAGATGGGCTTTTGTAACCGAGCCATCTACTCTTACATTGTTGAAGGTGGTAACTCCCGGCACTACTATATCAAAAACTCCTTCGCTGATGCCTGTTTTCTCATTGACGGTGGACTTTTTAAAAACAATAATCACTTCGTTGCCTTTCTTCTGATCCTGAACACCTAAATCTTTTAAAGCCCAATCGAAGAGTTTTCCGGGCGAATTATTAAATTCTGTTATTAGGTCGTCAGTAACGGATGCAGTAATTGCGGGTGTTGTTTTAATTAATCGTTGGTATTGCGATACAAATTCTCCGTCCTTGTATACCGTGACGATTGAATCGGCGGATGACGCAGATATCGACGATATACAGAATAAAATAAGTAATATGTAAGTGTATATTCTTTTCATTCCAATTTGTAAACCTCTGTTATTATGGATTATTTTAAAATTTGCATGTTTCCACAATTCAGTCGGCAAAAACGTTACAAAATTACCACTTATTTAGCTTATTTGAAAATTATGATGATAATTAGACCAAATTATAACCAATATTTTTTCATTGTTAGTAAATAACATTCAGTTTACATGTTTTGTTTCGATGGTATTGTTGTCCGAACCGGATTCAATTTGTCCATTTAAGGGTGGGTTCACAATGTGCAGGCATTTATCCTTTAGGATACAACTAATCAATAAATACCTTGAATTAAAAGCAAGAGGAATGATTTGACAATCACTCCTCTTGTTTGTTTATAGATGAATTTTACCGAATAATCAACTGTTTAATCTGTTAGTACGATTCGTTTTCGTTCGGAAAATCTTTGCTTTTTACATCCGAGATATAATTTTTCACCGCGTTGGTAATAATTGTATTCAAATCCTCATATCTTCTCAGAAATTTAGGAGAGAAATTTTTATTTATGCCCAGCATATCGTGCATAACCAATACCTGACCGTCAACCTGTGGGCCGGCACCTATACCGATGGTAGGGATTGACAATTTAGAAGTGATTTCACCAGCAAGTTGTGCCGGGATTTTTTCAAAAGTAATGGCATAACAACCAACGCTTTCCAGTAGTAAGGCATCGCTTAGCAACTTATCAGCTTCTTCTTTCTCTTTAGCACGCACCGTGTAGGTACCATATTTGTTGATAGATTGAGGCATTAATCCCAGATGTCCCATAACAGGGATGCCGGCACCGATAATCTTTTTTATATCTTCAATGATTTCTTCGCCACCTTCAATTTTAAGTGTGTCGGCTCCAGTCTCTCTCATTATTCTAATGGCGGCCTCCAATGATTTCATCGGGTTTCCTGAGCATGTTCCAAAAGGCATATCAACAACTACCAACGAACGTTTAACTCCTTTCATCACCGACGTACCGTGATATATAATCTGATCAAGTGTCATGGGAAGCGTGGTAATGTTTCCTGCCATTACGTTTGATGCCGAGTCACCTACTAAAATCACGTCCATTCCTGCCTGATCTATAATAGTAGCCATCGAAAAATCATAAGCTGTAAGCATTGATATTTTTTCTCCACGATCTTTCATTTCTTTCAGGCGATGCGTGGTAACCTTTCGCTTGTCATTTTCAATTGCTGCTGACATAGTTTATTTTGTATTGTTATGTGTTTGTTAGAAGGGGCAAAATTACAACAGTATTTTGGATTTACAATGCGTCCTTTTTTGTAAGAATACGACTAAAGCTACTGAATCACATTCACAATGATTCAGTATCGTTAAGAGTCGTTTACTGATTTTATTATCGATGACTTATCTTCACCGTTACAGGCTGCAATTTCCCCTTGTGATGGATTTTTGATGCAATATCTTTGACTTTTTTATGATCAGTTTCAGTCACTTTCCGATTTTGGTAGAGCTGATACGAGTTGTACACATTGTGCCAGATACTATAAAAACCACCGGACATAGAAGTCACCGGACTCATAAAAGTGGCACCTAACCAAATGGAGAAAACCGTACTTTTCTGTCCAAGGCTTTGTCCGCCTCCAATGCGGTCATCATATTGCAACCCGATTTTTTGTCCAAGGGCAAACTGTGCAGCACAGCAGATGAGTGAAGCTACGGCAATACCTATCAATAAAGTAATAGCTACATCACTGTGTACGATGCTTCGTACCGTAACTCCTACAGCAATGGCCAAAGCTACAGCCCACAAGTAGAATGCCAGATCTTTGAAACTAAGCAATTTTGCATGTACTTTAGGCAGGTAGGCACGAACTGCCCACGCGGCTACGAAAGGAAGCATAAGCAGAGGAAACACTCTGCGCAGAATGAGTAGAAATGATGGCAAAAAGCTCAGCGATGGATTCGGGTGCACCAAGGGTAATGCCAACGGAATGATAATGGCAGAAACCATATTGATAATGATGGTGTAACTAACCAACGACTGCGTATTTCCACCCAGTTTACCGGTAATGACGGCTGCGGCAGTTGCGGTGGGAGTAATCATACAAATCATAGCTCCTTCGAGCACAACGCGATATTCAGTGTCGGGAAAGAAAACGAGCGGTAAGCCCAACAAACAAAAAGCACCTACCTGAATAAGCAACATCCATAAATGCATGCGGGTGGGATGCAAATCACGCGGATCGACCTTACAAAAGGTGACGAAAAGCATCAGAAAAATCAGCGTAGGTTGTATGATGTTGATAAATTCGTTGACAAATGGTTTAGTGGGTGCCAACATAGGAATGTTCACAAAAATGAAGTAGGCTAGGGCACCGGTGATCATGGATAGCGGAAGCGTCCAGTTTTTGATAAATCTTATCAGTTGCATGTGTAAATAATTATTTTTTAGTTGTTAGGTAAACTTCTCATAGTTTTAGTGTCGTTGTAGAACCTTGACTTAAGATGATTTCCTATTGTTTCTTGTTTCGGGTGCAAAGTTAGAGTGTTCTTTTCAAACGATTCCTATTTTCATTAGGGATAAAATCTATGAATTAATCGGTATTACCTATCGATTTAGATGTTGGGAAAATAAAACTCGTGATAGTTTTTCCAGTCCTAAGATGAATGTAGTATCTTTGCAAAAAAATACAAAAAATATGGAAATAAGGCAGTTGAGGTATTTTATAAAATCGGCAGAGTTGCTGAATTTTACTGAAGCGGCAAAGGCTTCTAATATTGCAGAAAGTACACTTTCACAGCAAATTAAACAGTTGGAGATAGAACTGAATATATTGTTGTTTAAACGGATAAAAAAGCACATCGAACTGACCGAGGCCGGTGAAATGTTGCTGCCATATGCCCGAAGAACGGTGGCGGGGTCGGAGGATGCAATACAACGGATGAAAGATTTGCAGAACCTGCACACAGGGACGTTGCGCATTGGTGGCACATTCAGTCTCTGCTCGTTATTGACTGATACATTGTTGAAATTCTCACAGAAATATCCCAACATAAAAGTATCGGTAGAATGCCAGACGGCCAACAAACTATTGGAGCACCTGAAAGATCATAAACTGGATCTGGCACTCTGTTTTGAATCGCCACTGCCGTTTGAATCGGTGGAAAGCGAATATTTGTTTGATTCACCCATGTGTGTGATTATGCACCGGTATCATCCTTTGGCAGCGATGAAAGAAATATCGCTGCAGAAACTGAGCGATTATCCATTGGCACTTACCATCAAAGAGATGCATGCCAGGGCTATTTTCGATAATTTTTTGCTTACGAATAAGCAAAAAGTGGAACCTCAGCTGGAATTGAACGATATAAATATCATGTTTCAATTGATCAAAACCAAACACTGGATTTCCATTTTGCCCAAGTCGACCATTATCAACGAGAAAGAACTGAAGGCTGTACCGTTTGTAGAAAAGGGATTGAATATGCGGGCTGCTCTTATGTGGTTGAAGGATAATTATCAGAAAAAAGCAGTTACGGAGTTTTCACAAATGTTATTGAAGAATCTGAAAGGATAAAAAAATCACGACTTCGTATATCGCAGGTCGTGATTTTCTTTTGTTTGAAGATGTTATTACCGATTAATCATTTTTTGTGCGGCAACCGAATATCTTTCTCCAACAATATCGATTTTCGCAAGAGCTTCTTCAATTTGTCGGAGATCGGCCTGAGTCAGTTCCACTCCAACAGAACCGATATTTTCGTTGAAACGTTCCGATTTTGTTGTTCCCGGAATAGGAACAATCCACGATTTTTGAGCTAAAATCCACGCCAGGGCTATCTGAGCTGGAGTGGCTTGTTTTTGAGCGGCAATTTCAGTTATCAAATCCACCAACGCCTGATTGGCTTTGCGGTTTTCCAAATTAAAACGAGGAACCGAATTTCTAAAATCATTGCTATCGAAAACAGTGTCTGCATTTATTTTACCGGTTAGGAAGCCCTTACCCAGTGGGCTGAAAGGTACGAAACCAATGCCCAACTCTTCGAGTACAGGTATTATTTCAGCTTCAGGTTCACGCCAAAATAAAGAATATTCGCTTTGTAAAGCGGTTATCGGCTGAACGGCGTGTGCGCGACGAATGGTTTGTACTCCGGCTTCTGATAGTCCAAAATGTTTCACTTTTCCTTCGTTGATGAGGTCTTTCACAGTTCCTGCCACATCTTCAATCGGCACATTAGGGTCCACGCGGTGTTGGTAGAGGAGGTCGATAGTTTCCACTCTCAATCGCTTTAATGAAGCTTCTACCACTTTTCGGATATGTTCCGGACGGCTGTTCAATCCACCTGCAATTCCACCTACATCAAATCCAAACTTGGTAGCTATTGCCACCTGGTTTCTGAAAGGCTCCAAGGCTTCACCAACTAATTCTTCATTGGTAAATGGGCCATACACTTCGGCGGTATCGAAGAAAGTAATACCACTCTCCACCGCTTTGCGAATTAATGCAATCATTTCATTTCTATCAGCAGCAGGGCCGTATCCAAAGCTCATACCCATGCAACCGAGTCCAAGTGTGGACACTTCAAGTCCGCTGTTTCCTAATTTTCTTGTTTTCATTTGTTTGTTCTTTTACACAGCAATGCACTTATAATTATGCATTATTTTTAATCCAGTTTTTAATTTCATTATCCGCTCTGCTTACACTGCCACCACGAATAGCTAAGCCGGACTTTATATTGGTTTTCGGACATAATTTTTTTATATCACGTTCGCTGTTGCCCAATCCGCTACCTTCGTGTGTGCAAAATGGAATAATGGTTTTCCCTGAAAAATCATACGATTCAAGGAATGTAAATACCGCCATTGGAAACGTACTCCACCAGTTAGGGTAACCCAGATAAATTACGTTGTATGAATCCATGTTGTCTACTGTCGCAGTCAACTCAGGTCTGGCATTCGCTTTCTTTTCATTCATAGCCACTTGGGTTGTTTCGGTATAATCTTTTGGATAAACGTTTACTGTGTCGATTTCAAAAAGGTCGCCACCAATCATGTCTTGTATTTTCGTTGCTACTACTTCAGTGTTTCCAACAGGAAGGTTTACTATACTACCGCCTACATAATTCTGTCCTTTACGGGAATAGTATGCAATGAGAGTTTTTGAATTTGTCATATATCCGAGAGATTTTTTATTTCAATGAAGCCATATCAATAACAAAACGGTAACGTACATCGCTTTTCAACATGCGTTCGTAGGCTTCATTGATGTCCTGCATTTTGATGATTTCAATTTCGGATACGATATTATGTTCACCGCAGAAATCCAGCATTTCCTGTGTTTCGGCAATACCACCAATAACTGAACCTGCTACCGATTTTCTACCTAATATCATGGGTACTGTATTCAGAAATGGTTCTAATCCTCCTAAATATCCAACTAAAACAATCGTACCGTTAATATTTAATGTAGAAACATACGGATTAATATCATGAACATAGGGAACGGTATCGATAATCAAGTCAAACTGTCCTTTTGCCGAGTTCATTTGATCATTATCGGTAGAGATAATTACTGCATTTGCTCCAAGGTCCAATCCATCTTTCGTTTTATCTGGAGTTCTGGAAAAAAGCGTTACTTCTGCGCCCAATCCTTTTGCCAGTTTAATAGCCATATGTCCTAATCCGCCCAATCCTACAACAGCTACCTTGCTGCCTTTGCCCACTTTCCAGTGGCGAAGTGGCGACCATGTAGTAATTCCTGCACAAAGTAAAGGTGCCACAGCTGCTAAATCCAGGTTTGATGGTACTTTCAACACGAAATGTTCATCAACCACTACCTTTTCGGAATATCCACCGAACGTATGACCCCCCAAATGTTTGTCATGCCCGTTGTAAGTGCCGGTCATGCCCGTGAAACAATATTGTTCCAGGTCGTGCTTACAGCTGTCACATTCGCGGCACGAATCCACTAAACAACCAACAGCGGCTAAATCACCTACTTTTATTTTGGTTACTTCACTTCCTATTTTAGTAACTCTTCCCACAATTTCGTGTCCCGGAACTGCTGGATAGAGCGTTCCGCCCCAATCGTTGCGTGCTGTGTGCAGATCGGAATGACATACGCCGCAATATAAAATCTCAATTTCAATATCCTTGGCAGTAGCTTCACGGCGTTCAATGTGCATTTGTTTTAATGGTGCATCCGCGGCTTCTGTTCCGTAAGCTTTTACGTTAGTTGTTTTCATATCTAATAATTATTTTGATTATTTGTTACTGTTGTCCTCTTCTTATAATTTGTTGTTGCAAAATTAAAACAAAAGCCGTAGTGAATGGTTTTCCTTGCGGCTCAAACATTTTTGCTGACTGGCTCAATTATCAGGTACTGGGCGCATAGCCGAACTGCCTTTTGAATGCAGATGAAAAGTGGGATAAATTTTTGAATCCAACTTCAAGATAGACGTCCGAAACTTTCTTCTTTTCGTTGCGAATTTTATCTTGTGCAACCTTAAGTCGTTTTTCAATTAGCCATTTTGGGGGTGGTAAATTACTAATCTTTTTGAAATCTCTTTTAAAAGAAGCCAGACTTCGCCCCGTAAAACCGGCAATATCTTCTACCGAAAGATCGTACATGTAATTATCGTCCAAATAATCTAATATGTCTATTTTCCACGGTGCGGTAAAGTCAAACAAAGCAGGATAGAAACGTTTGTCTAAGTTCAACAAAGTGTAAACTCCTGCTTGTAATTTTAGTTGCATCAATTCTTTAACCGGTTCTTTCTCCGAATCGAAATAAGGGGTCATGGATCGAAAAAGACTTTCAATGTCAGGCGTATTTTCTATTTTAATCACGCTTGGTTTATACTTTTCAGCTTCTAAAGGCAGCTCTTTCTTGTCAATTGTCTGATAAAAATCTCTCAGAACATTACGTTTAAAATGCATGAAGATAGCTTGAAATTGTTCTTTACCTATGGGTTGCTTTGTCATTTGTACACGGTTATCTCTTCGAAGAAACACGCATTCACCTTTGCGAACGACTGTTTTTATATTTCCTTCCTCCAAAATTATTTCACCTGAATAAACGTACACAAGCATATGGTCTAAAATCATCTTACTGCAGCTTATTTCATTGTTGAAATAATAGCTAAAGAATATATCGTGATAGTTGAATCGAAGGGATTCAGAACGTTCTAATGCCATATCTTACACCTATTTTGTTATCTTCAATTTTTTCAACCATTCGTCTATTCTATCGTCCGAGTTATGCGCAGCACTGCCACGAATAGCTAAACCTTCGAGTATTGTTGACTTTGGACACAACTTTTTCATGTCGGCCACACTACGTCCGAGTTCACTACCTTCGTGCGTACAAAACGGAATAATCGTTTTACCCGAAAAATCATGCATTGACAAAAATACTTTTACAGCTTGCGGATAAGTTCCCCACCAGTTGGGATAACCCACAAAAATAACATCATACTGCCCAGAATTTTTCAGCTTGCTTTTTAATTCCGGACGGAAATCTGCTTTCAACTCCCGTTTGGCTATATCAACTACTGTATTGTAATCAGTAGGGTAGGGTTTCACCGTTTGAATTTCGAAGAATTCGCCATCTACCTTTTTGCAAATATCATAAGCAACTGCTCTTGTGTTACCACTATGAGAAAAATATGCCACCAGGATTTTCTTGCCATTGGATTGGGCATGCAATTGAACTCCAGACATTAGCACCACTGCTAATGATAATAAGATTAGTTTTGTTTTCATTTTATTCAGGTATTACTTGATTTATGCAATTTATAGCGTTTAACGTCCGTGGATAGCCAATGTATGGCAATAATTGAGTGGTTACGCTTAGTAGTGTTTCCTTGTTATTGCCGACATTTACATTTCCCTGAATATGACCTTTTACTTGCGATTCTGTTCCACCCATACTGATAAGCATAGAGAAAGTCAGCAACTCACGGGTTTTCATATCCAAACCGGTTCGGGTGTAATAATCACCAAAGCAATTGCCGGCCAGATAGTCCTGAATATGCTTTTGATTGTCAGGAGCATTCACACGTGCTTGTGCTATTCTTTCTCCGAAAGTAGATTTCATCAGAGCCAGTCCTTTTTCGTGACGATTTTCAGGTGTGGTGGTCGATTGTCCTTTTAAAGGCAATTCAATTCCTCTTTCCCTCAATATTTCGTTGGCCGCATAAATAAAGTCTATCACCTTGGCCACTCCAACGTAAGCGATTGATTGATATACTATTTCCTTGACTTCGACAGGTGTAACTCCCACATTGAGAGCTGCATTCACAAACATTTTATATTCGGTAAGTGCACCCTGAGCAATGGTGGAACCCATAATCATCATCACGCGGGTTTTAGTGTCGATGTTGCCATAACGAAGAACTTCGTCAAAAGCCCAATTGTCAAATATTTGTATCAATTCAGGATCTGTTTTAGCTGCCTTTGAGTCATAGCTTGGCCACAGTTCTTCATGATTTTTAATGGATGCTGCGGTTAGGTTGATATCTTTACTGCTTGAACCGGCAGTTGCTTTTTTATATTGTTCATCATCAACAGCCTCTAACCATGTATTTTTGTTGTTTTGAGGATTTGTTTCAATCGCCAAATGCGAAAACCAACTATCAGGCGCTGCACCATGCCAGTGAACCACATTAGACGGAATTTCAACCACATCGCCTGGTAAAAGTAAATGTGCCGGCTCGCCTTTAGCCTGATAATATCCTTTTCCACCTACCACAACTAGAATTTGACCACCTGTATGACTGTGCCAGTTGTTTCGACATCCAGGTTCAAAAGTCACATTAAATATTGGACAATTCAACTCTTTATTTTTTGTTAACGGAGCCAAATAAGCCTGCCCGATAAAGTAGTTGGAAAACGCTTCTGGAAGTTTGTCTCCCACAGGAAAATTACTGATTTTAGGAATTTCTTGTTTCATATTTTGTGCATTTAATTGATTATGCTGGCTAAATAACAAAACTGCAGTAGCCATTAAAATTGTTACTAAGTTTTTCATATTTGTTTCATAATTATATGAATTACTTCATAGTGCTCATATCAATCACATAGCGGAATTTTACTTCTCCGTCTAAAACTTTCTGATAGGCAGCGGTAATAGCAGCTCCATCCGGTTTAATGACTTCTACTTCCGGATAAATATTGTTTGCTACCGAATAATCAAGCATTTCCTGAGTTTCTTTTATACCACCTATTTGTGATCCAAATACTTTGCGGCTACCCTGCCATACAAATTTGTCGATGCGAATACTAGGGGCTTTAGCAGTTGCAGGAAGTCCAACGATGCACAATTGACCATCCAAATTGAGCATTTTCATGTACATGTAAGGATCGTAACTAGCAGGAATGGTACTAATGATAAAACTCATTGTGTTATCTAATCCTTTTAGGTCTTCCGGATTATTTACGTTTACATAACAAACAGCACCGAGTCGTTTGGCATCGGCACGTTTGTCTTCGGTGATGTCGAACACTGTCACTTCAGCACCTAATGCCACCATGTATTGTACAGCCATGTGTCCCAATCCTCCAAATCCGGCCACACCTACTTTATCACCTTTTTTCACACCTACAGCCCGTATTGGCGAGTAAGTAGTAATTCCCGCACAAAGCAACGGTGCTACTTTTTCGACTTTTGCATTGGCAGGAATCTTAATAGCAAATTTTTCAGTCAGAACAATGTTATTCGAGTAACCACCTTGTGTCCTTTCATTGTTTTGAAACTGATCATGACCATGATAAGTCATAACTACTCCCTTACAATACTGCTCTCTGTTTTCCTTGCAAGCATCACATTCACCGCAAGAGTTAATCATACAGCCTACACCGGCTAAATCACCGACTTTAAACTTAGTCACATTTTTCCCAACCTTAATTACTTTCCCAGCAATTTCGTGTCCGGGAACCATTGGAAATTCTTCTTTAAACCAATCCTGACGGACATGGTGCAAATCGCTGTGGCATATACCTGCATATAGAATTTTTATCTCAATGTCGTTATCACCAACAGCATGACGCGTAAATTCATAGGGGTTAAATTGCCCGTCGCCAGAAAACACTGCAAACCCTTTGGACGGAATGCGATTTTCTTGTGCAATTGTTTTTGTAAATAATACAAAGACTAACACTATAATTATATTCAAAATTCGTTTCATATATTTAATTTTAATTATTGTTTCTAATTTAGTAATTTGATAATGCAAAGTAACACACAAAAGCCGCAGAGAAGGTTTTCTCTGCGGCTCAAACATTTTTGTTGTGTAGCTCAAATACTTCGATTCGTTTTTATTATGCCAATGCTTCGGCCAGCACTTTTGCCAGTGGCGTTGTTGGGCGACCAATCAGTGCTGAGATTTGTTTCGTATCATCAAATAATCCACCTTTCGATGCACCTGTATCCGAGTCGGCAAGCATTTCAGCTAAACCATCGGGTAAACCAAAGCTTTTCAGAATTCCGGCATATTCCGCTTCAGTCAGGTTGTTGTAAGGAACGGTTTTTCCGGTCTGACGAGAAATTTCGGCAGCGAGTTCTGTCAGCGTGTATGCTTCGTCGCCTGCCAGTTCGTAGGTTTTATTTTCGTGTCCTTCGCCGGTCAATACCACTGCAGCTACTTCGGCATAATCAACCCGAGCCGCTGAAGCTATTTTACCATCTCCCGCATTTCCGATAAATGCTCCTGCACCCACTGCGCCTTTCGCTGAGCCGGTATAATTTTCGGTATACCATCCATTGCGAAGGATTGTGTAGGTTAGTCCCGATTCTTTTATGGCTACTTCGGTGCCTAAATGCTCTCCGGCTAATCCAAGTGGTGAACTGTCGGCATGCAAAATGCTGGTATACATAATTTGTTTTATGCCTGCTTGTTTTGCTGCTTCAATAACGGCCTTGTGTTGCGGTAGACGCTGGCCAATTTCGTTACCCGAAATCAATAATAATTTATCAATACCTTTCAATGAAGCTACCAGACTTTCCGGTTTTGTATAATCAAATGCACGAGCCTCTACACCGAGATCTGCCGCTTTTTCAGGATTACGTACCAACGCTACAATACTCTCTGCAGCGACTTTTTGTTTCAATTTTTCTACTACCAAACGACCCAATTGGCCTGTGGCTCCTGTTACTCCGATTTTCATTTTTTGTTTCCTTTCTTTTAAATTAACATGAATGTATATTCTTTATGTTTTGACAAATCCTTGAAATAAAACAATCTGAGATATGTTTTGATAGAATTATATAGTTAAATAAATGCGTTCATCTATCTTAACCGAAACAACCGATTGATATTGTTCCTATTTTTGTTACGCAAAGTAACTAATAATAGTTTATATCCGAAACAGGTTACTTTTTAGTAACCATGAAAATAGTAGTAACCTAAAAGTAACCATTATGGCTAAAATAAAAGAAAAAACCCTATGCCCTGTAACGGCAACGTTGCAACTGATAGGTGGGAGATGGAAAACCATTATATTGTACTCACTCTCTAACGGAACAAAACGTTTTGGTGAGATAGCCGTTCGTATTCCGGATATCTCGCGCAAGGTACTTACCGAGCAACTGAAAGAGCTGGAGGCTGACGGGCTGATTCTGCGGGAACAATTTAAAGAAATCCCACCGCGGGTAGAATATTCGCTTACCGATCTGGGCAAAAGCCTTTCGTCGGTAATTCGCGAACTGGAAAAATGGGGAACAGAAAATGTATTGTCTAACTAATTATTTTCTTTTATTCAAAGAATAAAAGAATAAAAACCGCAAAGGCCTGTCTTTGCGGTTTTTATTTTACTTACTTGGAGCCATTCCGAATTGTTTTTTATAGGCCGACGAAAAATGCGACAGATTTTTAAAACCGACTTCTAGATATACGTCCGATACTTTTCTGCTTTCATTACGTATTTTATCGTGTGCCACTTTGAGTCTTTTCTCTACCAACCACTTTTGAGGTGAGAGCTGACTTATCTTTTTAAAGTCTCTTTTGAACGAAGCGAGACTTCTACCTGTAAATCCTGCAATTTGTTCTACCGAAAGGTCGAACATATAATTATCTTCCATATAATCCAGAATGTCTATTTTCCAGGGTTCGGTAAAGTCGAACAGGGCAGGGTAGAAGCGCTTGTCAATGCTCAATAAAGAATAAACGCCTTCCTGGAGTTTCAACTGCATCAGTTCTTTGGCCGGTTCTTTGTCCGAATCGAAATAGGGCATCATGGCATGAAACAGGCTCTCGATATCGGCAGCAGGAGGTAGTTTTATTACGCTTGGTTTGAGCTTTTCCACTTCGAGTGGTAATTTTTTTTTATCCAGCTTCTGATAAAAGTCCCGTAAAAAGTTACGCTTGAAAATCATGAATATGCCCTGAAACTGCTCGTCTCTTTTGGGTTGCTTTGTCAGGGTGACGCGATTATCCCTGCGCAGGAAAACACATTCATTCTTATTTATAACTACTTTCTTTCCACCTTCTTCCAAAACCATCTCACCGGAATAGACATACACCAGCATATGATCGTGTATCATTTGTGTGCAACTTCTTTCGTTATTGAAATAGTAGCTGAAAAATATATCGTAATAATTGAATCGCAGTGATTCGGAACGTTCAAATGTCATAAGGCTATTTTTGCAACAAAGATAATGGATGTTTTGTGATTAAAACTAATAGTCAGGGAGTAGAAGAATGCAGAAAATGTAAATCAATTATTTTAATCCCCATTAATAATGAGTTCACCCCGAATCTTTACCTACTTTCTGCGGTTGTCGCCCCTTCCTTAACCCTTTACCTTTGCAACATAAAATTTATAATAATTCAATAGAATGAAAAAGATACAAACAGTTGTTTTGATAGGTGGATTACTTTTATCCCTGATGAATACTTTTACGCTTCGTGCAGATAACAATTCGCCTGCCGTTGGTGAACGTCGTTTCTCTATGAGTGATTCTCTAAGTTCATATGCGCTGAATGAGGTTGCGGTTGTTGCCCGTAATAAAAAGAATCTTGCTGTAGGTAAAATGAACATTAATGAAATGGATTTACCCCAGGCTATGATAGTGATAGACGAAAATGCTCTCAAAGCGCAGCAAATAAGTAATATTACCGACCTTCTTAAAAACGTAAACGGTATGTACATTATGAGTACCACCGGTGGTTATCAGGAGGAAATAGCATCGCGGGGTACCAACCTTACAAGCACCAATACCTTTAAAAACGGAATTCGCTATTACGGTGGGATGAAGACCGAAATAAGCGGCATTGAGAAAGCTGAGATTCTGAAAGGGAATGCGGCATTGCTTTTCGGGAATGTAGCTGCGGGTGGTGTTATGAATTTGGTGACCAAAAAACCAAAATTCGATTTTGGGGGTAATGTGGCATTCACTTACGGTAGCTTCGATCGCGTCAAACCGCAGTTCGACTTTTATGGTCCGCTCAACAAACAGAAAACAATTGCTTTCCGCTTAAACGGTTCTTACGAACAAGCCAATAGTTTTCGGAACTATGTGGACTCAAAAACTTATTACATAAATCCGTCGCTGATCTTTGAAGTGACTCCCAAAACCACTATTTTGCTCGAAGGTGATTATACCAATACCCAAACAACTCCCGACTTTGGAACAGGTATCGTCAATTATCAACTGGTCAACATTCCCCGAGATCGTTTTATGGGCGTGTCGTGGGGAGAGTACAAGGCAAAACAGTCTTTCATGTCGGGTAAAATCACCCATACCTTCAACGATAAATTGAGCCTATCATCGCTTACCGGATTAAGATATTACAACACTGACCTGTTCAGCAATGCCAGACCAAACACAAGCGGCAGTGTTATTGCGCAAAACGGTGACTGGAAAAGGAATATTCAACGGAGCGCGGTGGATGATAATTACTTTATTGAACAACTGGACCTGAACGCCAATTTCAAAACAGGTGCATTAAAACATCAGGCTTTGGTAGGGTTTGATATTGAATCGTCCGAAACTCAAACTACGGCTTACAATCAGTTTGCTAATTATGATATGATTAATATTTACAACGATTATAACCCTGCAATTGAACCTGCTATTCCGGTGATGACTCAGAATACGCTGACCAAAAATCCCCTCAACCGTTACGGTATTTATGCGCAGGATTTGATTAGTCTGCAAAAGTATATCAAGTTGTTGGTAGGAGCGAGGTATTCGAGTATTGAATCAACAAGCAATGTATATACCTTTGCGACTCAAAAAACAACCGAGACAACAGCTACCGACAAAGCCTTCTCTCCGAAAATTGGTTTGACGGTGCAACCCACTAAACAACAATCTCTGTTTGCCTCGTACTCCAACTCATTTGCGCTGAATACAGGCGTTGATATAAACGGTAACGCGCTGGATCCCTCCATTATCGACCAATACGAAATAGGAATTAAGAATAAATTCTTGCATAATAAACTGTCGATTAATGCCACCGTTTATCAGATAAATAACAGTAATCTGGCACAGACTTCGCTCGAAAACGGTAACACCAACAGCAATGTAAAAGAACTGGCCGGAGCCACCAAAACCCAGGGTGCGGAACTGGATATGGAGTATCTGCCTTTTCGTAATTTGAGAATACTAGGGGGATACAGCTATACAAAGACCACTTACACGGAAAGTAATACCTACATTGTGGGCAGTGAGTTGAAATACAATCCTAAGAATACAGCTAATCTGAGCGCTGCCTATACTTTCTCCAAAGGCGCATTAAAGAATGTTCAGCTCGGTTTCATTTCTTCATATGTCGGAGAGCGATTTGCCGGACGATCCACCCGTTTGACTGTTCAGAATGATGCTTATAAGCTTATTCCGCTGGCAGCTTATTTTACCCACGATATTACCCTTGGATACGATTTGAAGAAATGGAATTTCAAAGCCAAACTAAGCAATATTACCAACACGCTTAGCTACAATGTGCACGACGATAATAGTCTGAACCCAATTGCACCGTTTAATTTTAGTGTTAATGTTCAATATAATTTCAACTAATGATAAACAGAAAGAAAATCAGAAACCTTCATGCCAATCTGGGCTATTTTTATGTGGGGCTAATCATTTCGTTTGCCTTGTCGGGAATTTTTATGAATCATCGCCAGTCGTCGTGGCATCCCGATAAATATACTATTGCCAAAAAAGAGATAACGCTTGCTCAGCCTATCGATGCAGCAGACATTAATGAAGACTTTGTGGCGGAATTTGTGAAAAAGCAGGGCATAGACGACAAGGTAAAGAGGCATACCGTCCGCAAGGGCGAGTTGAGAATATCCTGCTCAAACTGCGATATTGATATAGACCTTAAAACGGGCAAAGGAGAAATTACTGAGTTTGTAAAAACACCGGTTATCGGTCATATTATGGACTTGCACAAAAACATCTCCGTTTGGTGGATTTATTATTCCGACGCCTTTGGTATTTCACTGATTATAATTGCAATCACCGGTTTGATGATGAAATTGCCTTCGCCAGCTGTCAAAAAGAAAATCTGGGTGTTAGCCATTTCCGGGCTATTATTTCCTATCTTATTTATGCTGGTTCTTAGTGCTCTCTAGTTTTGTTTAAAGGCAATATAACGATACTGCTAGTTAAAAGAAAGCTCTTCCAATTATAAGGAAGAGCTTTCTTTTTTGATACCAAACAGAAGTAAGAAGTTTACTTCAACTCCAGAAATAACCTGCCCGTTTTGTCCGGTGAATTGTTTTAGGATTGAAATAACTTGTCTCCCAAACTGAAAAAATCAGGGATGAAGTCTTATATATTTCAAAATCAGTTCAACGGCTTGTTCCAAAGTGACCTTACTTGTATCTATAGAGAGGTCGTAATTCGTAGCATTCATCCATTCTTTATGGGTAAACGTTTTACAGTAGGCAGCTCTTTCTTTGTCCGATTTTTCAACCATTTTCGTTGCTTCATTGTTTTGCAGATTGTACAATTTCTGAATCCGGTTAATCCTGAATTCTTGATCAGCATGCAAGAAAACACTGATATGATTCGGCTCATCACGCAGAATGTAATGGCCGCAACGTCCTAAAATAACTGCAGACTTTTCATGAACAATTTTCTTGATTATCTCAACTTCAGTATCGAATAATTCCTGGTCGGTATACTCCAATGCCGAAGCAACTGCGGGTACAGTAAGAACATCCTTTTGGGGAAGGGTTTTCAAAAGAGAATGCCAGAAGGAAAGCAATCTTTCTTCGCGCGATTCCAGATTTTCTTCAAAGGTCGAAAGTCGATTAGCCGCATAACGAACGATGTCACGGTCTGCAAAAAAGATATTTAGCCTACTGGCAAGCTGCTGACCAACGAAAGATCCCCCGGCTCCCAACTGTCGACTGATGGTAATTGAAAACGATTTTGACGGTGTCATGGTTATACCTCCTTTTCTTTAGTGATTTATTCGTATCTGAATACTAACATAACAAATATTGAGTGGGGTTTGTTGGCTTGTTGCGTTAGAAAAAATGATAATCAAGCGATCAGGAAGTCATGTGTCTGAGTTTATTTCAACAACCTGTGCTTGCTTATTCAATCGAATCGATACGTGCGTATCACATCACTCGATATTCGGGTTTCACATCGCTCGATGCGAGTGAATCACTTTATGTGATGCGAGACTATCACATGGAGTGATATGGTAGGATACAAAAAATCACGACCCCGCATATGCGAAGTCGTGATTCGATTATATTTCCCCTCTCCTCAAGGAGAGGGGTTAGGGGTGAGGTTACTTATTCTTTTCCACCCATTCTCTGGCATTTACAAACGCTTCCACCCAAGGAGTGATTTGGTCGTTTGCTTTGCGATCGGCAGGGTAATGTGCCCATTGCCAGGGGAATACCGCACGTTCAGGGTGAGGCATCATAGCCAGGTGGCGACCATCAGTAGAACAAATACCGGCAACACCATAGTCCGAACCGTTAGGGTTGGCAGGATAGCTGGCATACGAGTATTTAGCAATGATGTTGTATTCGCTTTCAGGTTTTGGTAAATAGAATTTTCCTTCACCGTGAGCCACCCAAACACCCAATTTGCTGTTGGATAGTGAACCTAACATTACCGAATTGTTTTCAGGAATAGTAAGACCAACGAAGCTCGATTCGAATTTATGTGAATCGTTGTGCAACATGCGTGGTTTCACGTCGTGATCCTGATTTACCAATCCAAGTTCTATCATCAACTGACAACCGTTACAAATACCCAAACTTAAGGTGTCTTGACGACTGTAGAATTTATCAAGTGCTGATTTTGCTTTTTCGTTGAAAAGGAAACCACCGGCCCAACCTTTGGCAGAACCAAGAACGTCAGAGTTGGAGAATCCACCACAAAACACAATCATGTTCACGTCTTCCAGCGTTTCGCGACCTGTTGCCAAGTCGGTCATGTGAACGTCTTTCACATCAAAACCGGCAAGGTAAAGTGCGTAAGCCATTTCACGGTCGCCATTGGTTCCTTTTTCGCGGATAATAGCAGCGCGTACACCACTTGGTTTACGGTCTTGCGACAAATTGAATTGCGAGAATTTACCGTTAAAGCTATCGGTAAATGCAAATTCCAACGGTTGAGTTTTATAGTTGTTGAAACGAGCCGAAGCGCAGATCTCACCACTTTGTTTGCGATCCAACAAGTAAGACGAGCGGAACCAGATATCGCGGAATTCATTAATAGAGAACGAATAGGAAGCCGATTTCTTTTTGATTTCCATGCGACGTTCAGCAATAGGAGTAGCAATGCGGGCAAAACCTACACCGTTTCCTTCGAGTATTTTCTCAACTGCTTTACGATCTTTTACCTGAATCAATACGCCCGGATTTTCAGCAAACAGAATGTTTACCAATGATGTTTCAGCAATTCCTTCGAGGTTTACACTTAAACCACCGTTAGCATTGGCAAAACACATTTCGAGTAGTGCGGTAATCATACCTCCTTCCGAAATATCGTGTCCAGCAAGAATCAAATCCTTGTTAATTAATTCCTGAATGCTATCGAAAGCAGCTTTGAAGTATTCTGCATCTTGTACGGTTGGAACTTCTTCGCCCAGTTTGTTGAGTGTTTGTCCCAATACCGAACCACCTAATTTATGCGTGTCGAAAGAGAAATCAACATAATAAACAGCCGATTTTGGGTCATTTACTACTACCTGACCAACGGTTTTCTTCACGTCTGATACTTCAGCACCAGCCGAGATAATCACTGTTCCCGGTGAGAATACTTTTTCGTTACCGTATTTTTGAGTCATCGAAAGTGAATCTTTACCTGTAGGAATATTGATGCCCAATGAGCAACAGAAATCACTACAAGCTTCAACGGCTTTGTAAAGTCGGGCATCTTCACCCGGGTTGTTACAAGGCCACATCCAGTTGGCGCTGAGTGACACGCTGTCCAATCCGTCGGTCAATGGAGCCCAAATGATATTGGTCAATGCTTCGGCAACAGCCAAAACCGAACCTGCTTCAGGATTTACCATGGCAGCGAGCGGTGCATGACCGATAGAAGTAGCGATACCCACGTTTCCGCGGTAATCAAGCGCCACTACGCCAAGGTCGTTCAACGGCAATTGAATTTCACCTGCACATTGTTGGCGGGCAATTTTACCGGTAATAGAGCGGTCTACTTTGTTTGTCAACCAGTCTTTACAAGCTACCGATTCTACTTGCAATACATTTTGAATATATTCTTGTAATTTATCTTCGCTGATTTCAATCGGAGCATATTTTTCTTCAATAGTGCTATCAGTCATGATGGTGCGTGGCGGTTTGCCAATCATGTAGTCCAAACGCAAGTCGATAGGTTTTTCACCATCGGCTTGTTCGAATACAAATTTCATGTCGCCGGTAGTTTCACCCACCACATACATCGGAGCGCGTTCGCGTTCGGCAATACGGCGTACAGCTTCAATGTCTTTTTCAGGAATTACCATTCCCATTCGTTCCTGACTTTCGTTGCCCACAATTTCTTTGGCGCTTAAGGTTGGATCACCCACAGGAAGAGCGTTTAAATCAATTTTACCACCGGTCGATTCTACTAGTTCCGACAAGCAGTTCAGGTGTCCACCTGCACCGTGGTCGTGGATAGAAACGATAGGGTTTGTATCGGCTTCAGCCAATGTGCGAATCACGTTCGAAACACGTTTTTGCATTTCAGGATTGGCACGTTGTACGGCATTTAGTTCAATAGCATTATCGTATTCACCTGTTTGAACAGACGATACAGCGGCACCACCCATACCAATGCGGTAGTTGTCGCCACCCATCACCACTACTTTTTCGCCAACGCCAACATCACCTTTCAGCGCGTCGCGCATGGTTCCAAAACCAACACCTCCAGCCAACATAATTACTTTGTCGTAACCGAATTTTTTGTCGTTTTCTTCGTGCTCAAAAGTTAGCAACGATCCACAAATAAGCGGTTGCCCGAATTTATTTCCAAAATCAGAAGCTCCGTTCGAAGCTTTGATAAGGATTTGTTCCGGCGTTTGGTACAACCATTTACGTGGGTTGATAGCATTTTCCCAGCTGCGCGAATTGTCGTTACGAGCATAAGAAGTCATATAAACCGCTGTTCCGGCAATCGGCAAACTGGCTTTTCCTCCGCCCAAACGGTCGCGGATTTCACCACCTGCTCCCGTAGCTGCACCGTTGAAAGGCTCGACAGTAGTTGGAAAGTTATGCGTTTCGGCTTTTAGTGAAATAACCGATTCAATTTCTTTCGTTTGGAAATAATCCGGTTTGTCGCCACTAGCAGGAGCAAACTGTTCGATTTTAGGACCGGCATTAAAAGCCACGTTGTCTTTGTAAGCCGAAACAAGTTTGTTTGGATTTTCTTCCGATGTTTTGCGAATCATCTTGAACAAAGTCAGTTCTTTTTCTTCGCCATCAATAACAAATTGCCCGTTGAAAATTTTGTGACGGCAGTGTTCCGAGTTTACTTGTGAGAATCCGAAAACCTCACTATCGGTAAGTTTCCGACCCACTTTTTCTCTGATACCGTTCAGGTAATCAATTTCGTCCGGACTTAACGCCAAACCTTCCTGAGCACTGTAAGCAGCAATATCGTCAATCTCCAAAATAGCTTCCGGTTGTTTATTTACCGTGAATACTTCCTGATTAACGCCCGTGTAAATGCGTTGAAGCATTGGGTCATACTCCAAACCACCTTTGGCCGATGGAGTAGAAGGCATTGCAGTAAACTCTTCAATACGAATAATGCCGCTAATTCCCATGTTTTGGGTAATTTCAACGGCATTAGTGCTCCATGGAGTAATCATTTCGCGGCGCGGACCCACATAGTTTCCGTCTACAGTTTCCTGATTGAGAAGGGCAGCTTCACCAAAAAGCCATTCTAACTTTCTGACATCATCGGCGGCAAGTGGTTGCGCCGTTTGTACAGCGTAAAGATGTTGAGCGGGAGTTCGGAAAAATTGAATCATAATATATTTTGAAGTTATAGAAGTTTTATGTTGAGTGGAAGTTGCAGACTTAGAGGTGTTTATCTCTGTTCCAAATCATCCTTCAATTTGAACGCAAAGATAGTCTTTTTTAGCGGTTTTTGAAATACATTATTGACTAAAAAGTAGTTGATAATGGAAAATAACAACCGTTGAAATTTTATATTTAAAAGTGTATTTTTATCGGAAATGAGAGTTGGGTGTTTTATTTAAACTATTGATAAATGAACTGTTTTTATAGCATAAAGTCATGAGTGTCCACTAAAACAAATTAAGAGTTAGTTGCTCTGACAAAAGTTCTTTGACATCATTTTTTTCTGCATCAAAAAACAGTTCGCCAATTGCCGAATTGTCTAATAGAGAAATACCCAATATCTGCAAAACTTCATAAGTTG